>Ga0157364_1000982_pt1 | contig 22738 bp, 12 predicted proteins | sample AttsexASBM2_FD_111476 | JGI IMG/M metagenome (GOLD analysis project Ga0157364, IMG submission 111476) | Fungus gardens microbial communities from leaf cutter ant in Ribeirão Preto, State of São Paulo, Brazil - Atta sexdens ASBM2 | ecosystem: Host-associated > Fungi > Mycelium > Unclassified ...
GAAAAAAATATTTCCTGAAAGGAAAAATTAATCTTTTTCTCTACGATCACAAATCCAATTACGAATTGGCATTTTTTCACACGTTTTCTTTTATTTTTTTTCGCTAACGAAGCGATGCTATTGATAAATTGAGACGCAGTCGGCGCCATCGATGAGAACCTCATAAATATCCTTCGAATGATAAAAAAACCTCCATGACCGCATATATCGTTATATAACGGTAGCACAAGTCTCTTTTATCGAGCGAACCGTTTTATGAGAGAAGTAAAAATAGTGACAGCAGTTTTACGGCTCTTATGAGAGTCGTTTTAACGACCTCGCGTAATAATAATAGAGATATGTGTAACTCGTGCTCTATTATCCAGCAAAACTTACACTATATTTATATATACACATATATGTATACATTTTATTTAACATTACTTCACTTTTATCTGCAGAGAGATGTAAGATGTTTCGAAAAATTCACAATTTAGATCAAAACAATTAATAAATTGATTAAATCCAATCCACAAAATAATTAAGTGTCGAAATTAATACGTATTAACATTTTATTTCTAGTGTTCGTTTATTCACAGTCAAATGACTCAAATATAAGCAATGTAAATAAGCTTTTTTCCTCATTAACATGATTACATTGAATTTCGGTTAACAAAAGCGCGATCATATTTTCGATTTTTTCAAGAACGAAAATCTTCTCGATAATCGCAATCCTTCTCTTCAGCATAATGTTCAGTTCTGTTTCTGATGTTTTACTTTTGTTTTAATGACCATACTCATTTCCTGTTGCATTGAATTATGCAGAATACATGACGTATACTCGCAACAAGCTACGATAAACTTTTACCATCGTACCTGTTTCAACTCTTTAAGATTTGCATGCTGTGATAGATGAAAAACGACGGAAACAGGCAAAACGATGAAATTAAAAAAGAATATCAAGTAAAAGCGCGAAGATTAGGATACAAGATCTATATATTAAGAATATATAAAGAAATTTCCTAGGTGTACAAAAATAAATTTATCAGGGCCTAAAGGTTGATGAATTTGTCTCTATGTTTACTTTTTAGAAAATACGATTCGACCGATGTCAACGAATGTTTGCAACAAACGTGTTTGATATGATTAGAGTTGCTAGTGCGTCGTGAATATGTGTTCCAGACGTTACCCTGTACTATACCAGTTTAGATAAAAAATAGTTCGTAGTCTTTGCTGACCCAATCCTTACTGGTCTCTAAAGAAAGTGGTGGGGCCTTATATGCGTTGCTCTAGTTAATGTCAAGCTTGACCAACGGAAATTTATCGAGGCAGGATATTTTAACGGTCACAAACCCATCATGCTCGCGTCGAGCAACTTGCATAATTCAGGTGTCATCACTTGTCATCTGTTACTTGAAACAAAATTTTTTAACATTTTTTTGGATTAAATTATTATGAATTAAATCATTCCTAAATATTCATTCGTAATTTGTTTTTATCTAGAACTTTATATATGAGAACTTTTTTCAGCTTAATAAACATTAAAGAATATACATTAACGTAAATAGGCCATTTTTACTTGTTGATTCAAAACTACAATCATTATGTTGATAATATTCATCGGCAAAATTTTCAAGTTAAATAATAATATTTAAAGAAAATTCTTTCTTTCCTATTAGACGTAGGTTACCGACTTGATATAATCGCGATTAGTCGACTACGCTGGGGGAACGTACGTTGTCCGTTGCTCCAGTTTACGAAAGCGTACCGGACAGCAAGGAATATCAATATCGAGCGGTAGCTTTGTCCAGGTGTAAGGACACCTTAATGCATCCCTCAACGGCCGACACGGCCAACCACGTCCGAGGATCTATTAGAGCATAGTTTTCCCATACCGCTATCGTGCATACCACCACTGTCCATTCGTTAGACACATCGAGCTGGACACGAAGAAGGTCACTTATGCCTAACGGATTTTTTTGACCTGATTTAAATAGGCTCTCTTCTCCCTTTCTCTCCCTCTTTTTCGTCGCATGGACATTGTCCAGGTAAATTTTCATTACCCGCCACTTTGTGAACGGGAAAGATCTTTTCCTCAGGTAGCCAGCGTCCATGGGAATATCAGAGAAATTGACCATTTGGTTGGGTCACTTGACGATCTCGGAATTAAAATCGCAACCCCTTCTTGGGATCTCAAAGATCTCTCTCCCATGAATTTTGTTTACCTGTATTAAATCTTTCGTTTGAAACGGTGACAGCATCAGATTAAATTCGAAGGCCGATGAAAGCGTGTGAATGGTCCATAGCCAGTTCTTACATTACAAACTTGTACTGTTTCGTGTGTTAAGTATTTTATTAAACTTAAACGATTGTGATTAATCTCAAATGAGTGCATTCTTTATTATATTTTAAAATCAGATTCTAATTTTTAAATCAGACTCTAAGCATACCGCAAAAAAATGAGACTCAAGAAAATTTATAAATTTAAATAATGTTAACGCTAGCGCGCATGTGTGAAATATTCGCGAATTGTTCGTAGAACTTAATACATTCTTTGTGTTATAGAATTTATGTTAAAGTTTTTACAAATATCGCCAGATGTTTGTGGAAAACAAAACAATTAGGGGACAAAAAGTTCTCCGAGATACTCTTCAAAAGAACAGATATATAAAAGTCCTTTTAAAAATCCTTTTAGTATTAGTGTCTAAAGTGTCTATGAGAAAATATATTTACTATAAATACTTCCAGATGTTTTTTTCTGAAATGTGAAATGTTGTTTTATGGTCCACGAACAATAATCTCTGCATTCATCTTTTAGAAAAATAACATGAATAGTATATTCGAGAATTGAGAAGAATCTTCTAAATCCATCTATATACAGGACTTTTAAAAGAGTCTAAAAATATCCTATGTTCTAAGAATATTTTCAAAATATCTTTCAAATCAAATTTTTTGGAATGACTTTCACACAAAAGTGAAAATTCTAACATTCTTTTTCAAGAAAAAATAATGTATGCATCTTCTTTTTTAATAAAACTTCGACCACGAAATGTATTTTTTACATGATATTATTTCAAAGGCGTAAACTTTTTAAGCTATAAATCTAATTTAGTAACAATTATAGACAAACCTTTTAAAGAAAAAGTACTTTGTTATATTTTATTTTCTATCTGTTTTAATCAAACTCAAATTCACTGTTGATCTGCACATTGATTATATATACTTGTATGAGTAAAGTGATTATCTATTTTTAAGTTATATATTAGAATATTTATCTTTTAAAATAATTATCAAAATGAAAATTTTCTCTTGAAATAAAAATTGCAAATTACAATTACGCCATCGTAAACATGAAATGTTCGCAGCTTCGCAGTATTTACGCATCTTATTGTTATTCACTGAAACAAAGCAAAACCGAGCGTCGTTGGTCTGTTTAAGCTTCCAGAACTACTGATACGTTCCGATTAACATAAATTTGCAGACTGAACGTCCGGTGTGCTGCCCTGTGACGCGACAGACTATCTGCGTGGTAACAGACTGTTTTGCATATGCTTGATCTTTAAATACTACGTATATATTCACATAGATGCATGATATTCATTCCTCTACATGTATACATAAATATGTAATAAAAAAAAGAGTTTCTCAAAAAACATAAAAATTAACAAAAACAAAAATAGAAATTCGATTTGATTAATTAAAAATTTAATCTCAAAATGTTAGATATAAGTAAAAATTTTATTAATAAATTTTATTGAAAAATTGTATGTAACATTTATATTTAATATTTATGTTTCTTGTAAAAATAAATGTGCTATATTTATATTGTACATATAATTGTACATATATTGTACATATAATAACATTCCTTGTATACAATTACTATGATTGTTGTAATAATATGGTACACACAGATAAAATAAAAGATAAAAATATATATTAAATAAAAATATTCCTTGACAATCTGATGTAAAAATCGAAGATATTGACCTCCGCACGGTTATAATCAGAGCAACGTAGAGATCATTCTGATGACCCCGAAGATCAATGAATGATCGCTGATCAATATTCATACGGATTCATGAGGCAGGGGCAGAGGAAGAGCAGCGATCCCGTCCTGATTAGCCTCGAGCATCGAGCGGCTATTTGCGTGAATGTAACGATGATGTTGCGACGTGCGCACCGAATGAAGTCAGAGGTCATCGCAAACAATCCCACGTGTGGGAAAGGTCGAACCGAACTCACAACAAGAAATGGCAGCGTCACATTGTCGCACAAAAGAAAAAAAAAAGAAAGATATACAGATATAACGAGGAATCGAGAGGTAGTGAATGATCGCGTCTCTTTGACGCATGAAGCGTGGAAGAATGGAAGCCGACATTTCGCGTGCCTGCTGAGACGTCGTTCCACTTTGGTCAACTGTGGATCCACCTCGTACTGCCGCTACGTTTGAACATAATCGCGAGCAGCCGACGTCAGGAAGCAATGCGTAACGGTGGTTGATGATATGCTAATGTTATTTGCGTCGCGTTGAGATCAGAATGCTCAAACGTTTTAAGTAATTATGTCGATAGTGAATGAGATCTAAGGGAGAGATAGAAGAGGTAAATTAGAAATCTCAAGATAATTAAAGGGCTTGAGCGTAAAATATATTATATACGTATTAATTATACGGTTATTATAATTGATTCGTTTTCTTTCTTTTTCTTCTGTATTATTATATTATAAAATATAAACAGTTGTATTCTAATGTCCATTTCCATTAATATAAATTAACTTTAGTCTCATATTGACAAGAAAAATAGTGGTTATTAAATGATAATTCTAATAGAAAATAGACGAATCATAATTTTCTGGTTAAATTCACTATTCTAGATAAGATAACTAGAATTCTAATTTAAAGCTACCAGAATTTTGATTGATATAATTCTTCTGATAAAAATAAGAATTCTAGTAAATTTTACTAGAATTATTGTGTCAATCAGAATTCCGATTATTATAACTAGAGAGTTTAATAAATTTAATTAGAAGATTCTAATTTGTTTATTTTCAATCAGAAATATTGTTGTATATTTTCAGTGCAATTCAATGTATTTTTCATCTTTTTCTGATTCTATATATTCGTCTTTCGTTTCGATGCACATTTATTGATTTATTTAATTTGATTATAATTGTTGACATGTCTCTTTTTATTTTTTTATTACAATAAATTCTTTCAATTTCAATCTTATTTTGACATTATTTATTTTCATATGTTAACTGTTTTTTTTTTATGTTATGTCTTAAATTTTGACTTTTTATAACCATTTCTACTCTTACAGTCTTTAATATACATCTAGAAGTCTTCTTCCGAGTTTTTCAACCATTTATGAGCGATGCATTTATAACATTCGGGAAATGATCCTTCGTCAACAAACGTCTTAATTTTCTTCATAATCTCGTTTTTTTTTTTGTTGTTTTTCTGCAATCTGAGACTGATTCAAAATTGAGCCGAAATATGTAATTTTATTCATTTTTAACAAAAATATTATATATACAATTTTAAGCTAACAAAACTGAACGAATTTATTTGTCAATCTATTTTCGCCCATTAATTTCTACGCATTAGTTTCTTACACTTTTTCATTTTGCTGTTCTAATTCTAAAAATATAAAAATTAAGAGCAAAGAAGTTAATCGATAGAAACGGATATTAAAACATAAATGCTTATATTTATACAAAAAAAAAGAAAAAGGTGTCAATATATTAGGTGTAGTAAAAAGAAATCCATTATTTTTGCATGAAATTGAATGGAAAAATAATGGATTTCTTTTTACTACACCTAATATAACGTCTAATTAAAGTTAATCTATATTGGTGGAAACAAACATAAATATACTCAATTTAGTATAGTTTAGTTTATCTTAATTAGTTAAAATCGATTATAAAATAAATTACACTTTTACTTTTTGTAGATCTGCAAGAGAGCGATAACTTCATTATATATAATTAAATAAATTTAATTATACAAACAAAATATTATTCAATACAAATATTTTATGATTCTAACATACGTTTGAGACAACTGCATTAAAATGCGTAAACGTTTCCACCGATATTTATTGTCGGCATGAAGAGACAAGAAGTAATTTTTACAGTCCAAGCAATGTGATGTGTGAGAAGTTATCTTCCAACAATTTCTTGCACGAGCTCACGTTTCGGTTATAACGTTTGCAGTCGCGATTTCAGATAAATATTGTCACGCGAGATTTTCGTGTTGCTATTTTGATCATAGATTTTCGCACGTGCCACTTTAAGATATCTGTAAAAAGCATTTATGCTATTAAATGCGGATGATAAAAGATCGTCCTAGCCTTAAAAAAACTAATTGATTAGCAATTATCCGAATACAAAAGTTACAAAAAATTTTAGTAGAATTCGATATAATAATCTATGCTTTGTTATACAATTAGCCGCTCAATTGAAGTTATTATATTTAATAATCTGATTTATCTATGACAATAATTGTAATATACAATTAGAAATTTTTAATGTAAGATAATCTCTCTCGTAACCGCAGAATTTCATTAGAAGCAGAGAAAACTTTCCTCACGCAAGTTAGTTGCTCAGAATACACGTGTTTCAACAATGCTACGTGAACCTATTATAGCGATTGCGATCAAGTTTTATTTATTGTCGAGAAAAAGTTGGTTCCAAATTCACGAAAGGATACATGGATGAAACAGGAGGTGTGCTTAGTTATCTTACATGTTTAACGGATTATTTTCAATCTATTAATGTCAGGTCTAATGTAAGAAACTATCTTTCGTATCAGTCAAACACTCGTTTAAAAGACTAAAGTATCCATTAAAGACTATACACACTGTAAAGACGCGAGATTAAGAGTACTAAAAATCAGTTGTTGTCGGTACAACAGAATCGGCAAAAATCTCTCTCTGATAGAGACGTCCCTCTTTCTTTCAACAGGATAATCGTTAAGGCAGGTGTCCCCGACAAGCGTGGGAGACTCGAGCACCTCCCGGTCGCTCTGTGTTCTCCCAACCCATTACTGTAACGAACGCCAAAGGGTCGCCATGGCGACTTGTGGAGAAACACACGTGGGGTGTAGCAGCTCGCTCTCCTTTTTTTTCCTCCGCCCCTCACGTTCGCCACTCTTTCCACTTCGAGCGACCCTCCGGCTCTCCCCTTATCCACCCACATGTATCTCTCACCCCTCTCTCACCCTCTGATCTCAAACGCCCCTTTTTCACCGGTTTCCCTCTCACCCTTCGACCTCCTTCCGCCACGAGTCGAAAGCGGCATGAGTTTACGCGCCGTTCTATGGAATATCTCAAACGGGGCGCTTTTGTACGGACACGGACGCGTCCGTAGGTTTGTGAATTAGAGACCCCGAATGAGCCAGCGGCGTTACCATGGCGGCCGGTTGGTTGCCATCGCGATACCGGCCACAACATAAAATCACTTTGACGATTTGTTTGGAGCCATTGATGCGCCACACATGCGGGAATCAATTTTATCCCCGGACAGCAACTGCCCGATTGTTGTTCGAGCGCCCTCCACCTCCTCTTTCTTTCGAGCCGACTACCCCTTTCCACCAGACGTCGATGAATCGTCCCCGGGACTGCTCGGACACCTAATATCCTTGGAAAGCCCTCGTGCCCTCCAGTCATCCCTATATTCCTGAATATGTCCCCGATTGGTGGCTAGAAATGGCTTCACCGAGTTGCGGTGCCACGATATTTTAATTTCTTTTAGGAACGCCAGGTTGCTCGTGATGGATCGAACACGGGAAAAGAACTTAATGATGTTCTTGCGCGAGGCCAATATTCAGAGCATACATTATCTATCTCATATGACCAGATAGAAATCTTGATGCAGAATAAAACACTTTGTCAATTGAAAACAAGTAATTCTTAACTTGTTGTTAGATCCTTTGTCTTTAGTATTTTTAATTATTTCAAGTACTATATAGCAATATTCTTATGCAAGTCATAATAATAGAAAGTATTAAAGTTTTTACGTGAGATATGGAATAGGGATATGACTTAGGCTCCTATTATTCTATCATAGATTATTGATTTCTGCTTCTATATCACAATACATATACATTTCTCAACACACACATATATACTGCATGTGTCACTATTACATTCAGAGTCCTTGACCAACTGTCCTTCCTTTTCATGATAGATATTATGTCATTAATTACGAAAATGTGCCTTAAAAATATATAATTGGTCCAATAGTTTCTAACAAAGGTAAAATGTTAAAACAAACTACTATTATGTCCCAAATACATAATTAAAAAATTACGTTTTTAATACATAACAAATTTTTGTAATGTTTAGTAATAATTATATATTAAATATATTATATAAATTAAATATATTATGTATATATATATATATATATATTATATAATCAATAATTTTGAATAAAAAAATTGTAATTTACTATTGAAAACATGTGTTTATACATGAAAAAAAATTAAAAGTCTAAGTAACATTTTAAAAAATAGTATTTAATAAACATTTCTTTACTGCAAATAAATCAATTTAATTTATTCAAAAAAGAAATTAATACTTGAATCAAATAATATATGTTTTATATTTTAAAGAAATATTTAATTAGTACTATTCAAGAAAGTATGAGGTTCAGGAAATTTTTTTCAGAGTAGAAATGTAACATATTTTCTCTGATAGCAGAATATTTATCATCATTTATGATTCAAGATGACAATAATTGCAAATTCGGACTTCAGCAATTTTTGTCTACACAATAAGTCCTTATCTACAGTGCCATACCTATGTATTACGTACTCGACCTTACGTTTGCGTTAAGTGGAATGATCTCAAGTTCAAGCTCACACGCCACGAATAGTCGACTTTGTTCCCATAGCTCATCCAAAGTGTTTTGCCACTTCATCACGCTATAATGTAATTAAAACCGATAATCACATTCTTATCTATATAATCGCGCATTTGAAACTGAACTATTATTAATCAGATTGTTAAATTCAAATAACTGCTAACGTGTGCGTTGTACTATGTGTATTTATGTCACAGTATGTGTGTTATAATTCGATACTTTGGAAAATATCAATTATAATCCTAACAAAAGCGTTCCCTGTGTTTTATGTCATTTTAAACACTAAAAAATTAAATGCTTATCACTCATTTGCTATAACGACATAATTATTATTTTGGAGTTGCTTACAGAAAATTAACAAAAACATAAAAAAAAACATGTTTTAAAAGACCACTTCTTATTGCTATTTCTCTACAATCAGATATTACAAAATTACATTTCAAAATTAATAATACAAATTTTAGTAATTCAAAAAAAAATTCAAACTCATTTTTTGGAAAACTTTATTTTTTAAGTTGTAATAATAAGTGCGACATAAATGAAACAACAAAGAGAGAAACGGCAATTTTAATCGTTCTTAATTGCTTTCCAAAATGCTGAAAATTCATACTGCATATTAAATATTAAATAAAAATTATAGATAATTATCAATTGTCACAAGACAATATTAAGAATTTATAATTAAAAGTCGGTAGATAATTATCTCAGTAATTACTAAATGCAATTAGAAAAAGTTATCGTATTCGCGCTTCTTTTTTTGCTGCCTCTCATTTGAAACTGGTACTTTCGATTGTATCGCGCTGAAATTGCGATTCGCGCAAGAGGAAGCGTTTATTCGACTTTCCAAGTCGCGTATACTATACAGAGTATTGGTACGCGACACCTACAGATAAACCGACAGACGCACACGTCAACTACGGGAGAAGGCAAAAGACGGTTACGTGATCCGCGATTGTTATGTAAATATCGCTGCTCGCTTGCGCGCAGGGAAGCGCTTCTGTATTTTCCCTGTTTTTTTTTTTCTACTAAGTATTTTCTAAAACTGAAGATAAGATGCCTATCGCGAGTACGCAATCAAAATTGCAAAATGAAGGTATTATCAAGTTCTCTTAAACTGTTTATAATTATTTATATAACAACTTCTGTAGACAAATGTATACGAAAAAATAGAAAACTAATAGAAGTATTGGTAAATATTGATCGAAGTGACAGTAACAAGACAATAAGTGCATTCTTTCTAGGTATTTCGCACAGTAAGTGCGGTATAACACATCGCAGATTCGAGCTTCCTTTCTCCACGGCATTCAATTAGCATAATTACGGTCTCTGTGCATCTAGGAACGTACAGTTTATAACTCAATTATCATTACGACACGCGTGATTATCGTGCGTTCTATCCGTGTAAATCAAACACGCTGTTGTCTTGCACGAGAGACCTCGTGGTATTATCGTCCACCCAAAGCAGATCGGACTCGCTAAATCGCAATCACGTCGTTACGCGCCGACCTTATTTACCCGATCAAGGCGACGACGCAATTGCGAATTATCCGTACGCGAAATTCGAGATCGTGATTGCGACAGTTCCGCGCGCCCCGGAAAACTCGGCGATTTTCGCGAAATTTTCGCAATGCGCGCTCGCGATACATTATGACCGATGAGCGGGCCCTTACATCTTATTGGCCACGCCGATCGTTAACGAAGGCGCATTCAGGCCTCTAACTCTCCGTTCCCTCGCACTTTCACTCCACACGCCACGTGATCTCGGTTTTCCTTTTTCGCCGAGTAGGAAACTGGCGTGGCGTGGCGTGGCGCGGTATCGCGCCGATTCGACACGCGGGGAATCGCTGCTCGCCGATGCTCGCTAACAACGCACACTCGCTATTGTGTTGCCTCCAGGAGGCATTTCGCCATGTTTACACCGTCGTCGACCATCATATAGCCACCTGCCCTATTACGGCGAAATTAGCCTCGCCGCGCTGCAAACAATTCAGGAATCTCCGTTTAATGACGCGTTGGAGTTACACTCTAAATTCCTTAGCAGTAAAATCTCGCTCTAAGAGAGTAAAAATGCAATTACCCTTGAAAAAAAAAAGATGAAAATATTTCACTTCTTGAAAAATGTAATGATCTTCATCTCTTTTTAGAATAAAATCTTTTTTTGGAGTGAGATTTCACTCCTTTGAAATGAAAATTGTCTCACTCTTTTTTCAAGAAGTGAAATATTTTCATTTTTTTTCAAAAGTATATTTTCACTTTCTTGGAGTGAGATTTCACTGTAAGAAATTTAGAGTACAGAGTAACTCTTGTACGAGTGCGGGAAGAGCGCGTATCAATTCGCAGAGGTAACGTGGGAATAAAACAGCTTCTAGTATTTTAGAACAATAGATGTGAGAAATATTAGAACAATAATGTGTCTTTAAAAAAAAAAAAAATAAGAATGCGATAAAACTATCGTTTATTAAAATTTAATTTATCACGAAACAGTTAAACACGATAGAAATAGTTCGCGCGTATACTATTTGACATTAGAGAAAATGACGTCGATGTAGAAAAACGATATAGAAAATTGGCTCTATAACATATTGGCTCTATAACTATATAGGCAGTATAACTCGATATTGTTAGGAATAATACACGTAACAAGTTTCCAAGATCAAAAAATCTAAAGCGTAATAAAACTTCGTCGGCGAGGGGAGGGGGGGGGAGGAGAGGAGGGAGGACATCATTTTCCACGCTTTTTGCGGAAAGAAGAGATATCATATCCGCGAGGAATAACTGTCCTGCTTGTTGTTCGCATAATCATCGCAGGGGGAAAAAGGAGCGGACTATACCGATAGGAGCGATGCTTATGTTGTATTCTCGTTTGGCGACTTTTGCGCGGCAGGCGGAGGAGTAAAGACACACGCTCCCGATAACGATAAACGGCGTATCGGCGTATACGTCCCCTTTTTCCTTTCGTCCCCGGTCTCTCGAGCGGCTTCTCTGTCGTCGTTACGTTGCATAATGCATTAATGGCCTTCCACGTAGCCGATACTTCGTTTTGATTCTCCCGTGGAAAGTTTTCTAGGAAACGCAGCCGCCTAATCCTTTCACCGGTTGCGCCCATCAGCTACGTATTGTCAGCTAATCAAAATCGGGAGCAACGTTCTCGTTCGAGTTGTTGGAAGATGAATACTCACGTACCACCGCGTATCCCAGTACTTATTCCTCGTGTATTATTTAAGCGTTTGATATTTGCGTGTTTTTTGATCTCTATTTGAAAACAAACTGTGAATTGTAATTTGTTAGTTTTTATAATAAAACAGCTTATCGAATATACATACGGATTATAAATAAAATAAAAACTATATATTTTTGTCTCTCAATTTTATAATTATTATTAATGATATTATCGAAAATTTTTGATGACGAAATTCATAATTCTGTGTAATGATGTGATATAAATCTGTATATAAATAGTATATCATTTTTTTAGAAAATAATATAGAAAAAGACGTTACTTTCACAAATATTTCTTTCACATTTAGGCAATTTAGCAATCTATACGAAAGACTATTGCAATAAATACTAAAAATAACAACGCCGTATTCGTAAACTCCGCGCTGCAAAATAAGCTGCTTCTTGTTTCGTTAATTTCACATGCTTCGCTATACGTAAACCGTAACAGGGTGATCAGTGCGGCAGATAAGCATATATACGCGGAAAGAACAGAGATATAGAGAGGCAGAATATTTTTACTATTACCAAACTTTGCTTTCTTTACGTTTGAACGCGCGCGTTCTCTCCGGCTGTGTATATTGTTATTCCTCTTGCGAAAACTAGATTTAATAAAACATATAATGCTGAAAGTTTTTTAGAACATTTTTAACAATTATCTAAAATATTTTATTGGTATTAATATTATTAAACTGCTTATCAATTTAATATGTGATATTATTTTAATTCTGTTAATTCATAATTGCATTTCAAGACTAAAAAAGATCGCGATTTGTAGAATTGAATATGTATATAAACACATCGAAATATTTAAGCACTAAACATTTCCATTTTGATCGATAATAGAAATCCTCTTACTTAATTAAAGTATTTTTGTTATTTCAATATTTTTTTCTTTTTAGTACAATGTGCATTCAATACTTTTACAAAAAAAACCTAATTTACATATTTGTGTATACTTTTTAAAAACATAATTTTATTTTTAAAATGCAGTTGTCACAGAAAATTTTATCTAACATGACACATTTTGCAGCCATTGTATGTCTGTACTTTTCACCTACGCCCCTTTTTCATCTCTTTTCGCAGAAGGAACGCTTTCAAGATCCCTTGGACTGCCTTTTCTCATTCACCCTCATCCCTCATGGCGCTCATTGGAGGAATGGAATGCTACCCGGCCAATGAACTGTTTCAACTGATTTCCTAACGAGGGAGGATTACAGGTGCAATAGTGACAGCTGTAGAAGTATCCTTATTTTGAAAGTTTTTAAATTTAGGACTGTGATCCATGAAAATATTCTCAAAAACAAATTATTGAATACCAGTATCAAATCTTTCAAATAATTATAAAAATAAAATATTACAAAAAAATGTATAAATAAACACACAAAATGTAACACAATCATACAATAAAAACAAAGGTAATACTCGTAATACTTGAAGTGATAGCACAAGGTGTACATTTTTCCTTATTTCCGTTGAGGACGACAATCTAAAATCGTGCGTGCAATATCTTTGCAGTATCTCGTTTGAAAGCCGCACGACGCAGTGCATAATTAAAAACATCCGCATACATCATGGGTAGGTATCTCGCGTGAGCGGACAGCAGCCAGTCAAAGAGAGAGAAAGGGAGAGAGAAAGAGAAAGAGAGAGAGAGAGAGAGAGAGAGAGAAGAGAAAATACGGACAGTCGATCGATATATGCCGTGACCAGACGGGAGTTCTGCACGTCGCATCGAGACGCAACGGGCGGGATCGGGTCGGTTTTTCTAGGAAATGTTCATCCGCCGCGGGATCGACGACCGTTACGCGAAGATGCCGATTAAACCGGGAAAAAAAGAGAAGGGGACAGAGAGAGAGAGAAAGAGAGAAAGAGAGAGAGAGAGAGAGAAAACGGGGAGAGAATGGTAACGCAACGTAATGTAAATGCGGATGCGGTCGGCGCGTGCGCCTGCAGTAGGGCACGGCAAGACGACAGCTGTTTCAGTCCTCAGGCAACATCAGCGTTGCACCTGCCTACTTGCCTGCCTGCTTGCCTGCCTGCCTGCTTGCCTGCCCGCTCGCCTGCTTGCTCGGCTGCCCGCTAACCCACCTACCCACCTATCTCCACCTATGTGTGCCCACGCGACTCGTGCCAACGTCTACGCGCACGCGAGTCCTTCGGCTTCTTAAATCCGCAGTAAGGACCGCGTGGAGAGACGGGGATGAGGACTTACATTAATGATCGAACTCTTCGCGCAGACGGTTGATTCTGGGGTTAATGGCACAGCCAAGCGGGACAGGCTTTGTTTTGACGACGCGACGCACCGTGGCAATTTATTTTGAATAAATATATTTGTATAATTTGTTTGGAATATATATATATATATATATATATATATATATATAAAGTTAGTAATAATAATTAATCTTATTAATTAATTAATAATTATTACTTAATTTTTATTATCATTCCTTTTGAATATGGGAATAATACTAAAATGACAAATTTTTAATTGAAATAAATTTTCCTCGGTAGTAATATTTTTTGAATAAAATAAAAGAGAAAGAGAAAGAAGTACATTCGAAAGAATTTACTATTATTAAAGAAAGTTTATTTAAATCTGCCATTCTCTCCTGTTCATTCAAAAGAAATGATAAGAAAATAAATAAATATGTATTAAAAAGAAATTTAAAAAATTATGTTTTTTACATCCGTATAAAATCATGCAAGAGAATTTTTGTAATTATGCTTTTTTGTTACAATTTTATTATTTGTCGCAAGTTAATTCTTTTCAAGAGAAATTCTAATTTTCCACGTAAAACACCCCATTGTATCTTATTGCATTATCACGCAAGCAGAGGATACTGAAGCATAATGGAACAGCGTTTGTATTTGTTAACACCGGGCTTCAAGGTGCATAATGTGACAGTAAACGTCGACACCCGCATGGAACGGTCGTCGCACGCGTTCGGGAGCTTCCATGCTGGCGAACGAAACACGTCCAAAATTAAATCTAACGGGATTTAAAAGCCGATTTTTCTCCTGTTGCCGCACCGTTATTTTATCATGATCAATCTTTTTTTTTTTTTATTAATTTACGATAATTTACATTACAATTATCTATCTATAATTGAAAAATAAAAAAATAATGAGACAAGTAAAAAAACACAAATATTATTCAAGTAAATTTTAAAAATCACGAATCTTCTACGTACACCTGAAGCCATGCAACAGAATTTTATCGCCAAGTGAAGTTAAAATATTATTCCGAGTGTAAACATACGGAGCATGAAGAGCTTTTATTTGACAAATTAATTTTTTCTGAGAAAAATTCTAATTTTAAACGTAAAGCATCTCATCCTACATTAACTACAATAATATCGATATTATTTTATGGTTTCATTATCCAGTATCCGAAGAATTAGAATTTTGAATTCGCAATAAGCACATGAGTCCGTTTCTATCTATTTCAATTTCTAAGAGATTGCCGAATTCAAAGTTCTGATTTTTTTGGATACTGGATAAAATTGCATAAAATTTCGCCTAACGCTCCTATTTTTTGTAAACATTTCTATAAATGAATAATTTTTGCAACATTAAATATTTTTCAGCTCAATCTCTACTTTAAAAGAAAGTTATGGCTTCTGAAAACATAAAAATGTCTTCAAGATGAATGATCGAATTGAAACAAACCCATATTGGCGCAACGCTTCGGTATTCCTCGGCTTATCGTGCAGCATGCAAAGAGCGAATTATCCTGTTCCATCTTAAACTCGCGGAGAGAGTCAGTGGCCAGTACGGGACACAGGATACGCGTGATCATTTTGCAAATTCGTCAGATGTAATGCTGTGACAGTCATAGCTCGATATCTTGGTTTGTGTGGCAGGTCGACTAGCAGTCGCGACTTAGAAGGAGACTATTGTCACGCCAGGCCTACTTTGCGATACTAACGGAAGTCTCTTGACCAATCAGTCCCTCGAGTCTTGGTCAAGGGGTCAGATTAAAGGGAGAATGGAAACAGTATGTATTATTTGTTAATTAAAACAGAATCCGATGCTTTCGAAATTATCGATAAATTCTGATTATAACATTATTTAGTCCCTACAAATATTCTCATATAAAGATAAAACTGCATATATAAAAATGCAAGTTTTCAAACTTTACAAAAATATGGAATACAATTTTTAAATCTTATAAATGTTTTATCAAATACAGAATTTACAGAAATTAAATAATTAATCAAATAAAATAAACTGTAGATTATGTGTAAAAAATTATTCTATCGGATCTAAATAAAACAATTGCAAATTTGTTAGTCGACTAGATTGTATATGATAAATTGGTTTTACTACATTGTTCTGTTATTATTGATACAGAATGGAAAATCGTTGACGCGGATATTCCGATCGATTGACGAAGAAAGGCAGGGATCCGCGGAGATGATTATTGCAGGCTATAGAGCGAATATCGGTCTTCGACAAATGCGGTAAAATATTACAGTTATTTCTAAACAACAGTATTGTCGATGGTACTCGCGCGTATAATATGAGATATGCGTATATAATATAGGATAATATTGCATTTTTGCTTCCTATACCGCCGATGAAGGCAGTAATTCGCAAGAAGCACAAAATCTCAGGTTAAATGGTTAGATGGAATCTTTAAATCGATTTATGGGTCATGCATAACAAATATAATTTTAAATTTTTCTTCGAACAATCCACGCGTTCATAAAGAAAAAAATGAACACATCTGAATTAATATGTGTGAAAATAAGGATAAATACAAAATCATTAAAATCTTATTTCTCAAATTTTTATATCAGTTTATTTGCGTCAAGCTTTGTGTCTTCATATTAAATTTATAATTTTAATCGAGAGATATTTACTCTAATAAGATTCATGTAAACATGTATGCTTTCAATTTATTGCTCCCAATTATATTTTAAAAAGATGGATTTTATAATCGGATGTCAAACGTAATAGAGTAAATGAAATGCAGCACAATAGTGATGATGAAAGAAAGTAGAGTAAAAATACATTCGCGTTGACGAAACGCGATGACAGATGTCGCATTAGATAATTAATTCTACCTGAGTGATGGATGGGTGGAGAGAGGTTTCTGTTAATTTATCACATATACCGTTAATGAGAGAAGTAAATAATACCTATAATATCTATGTTATATATGTATATTTTAAATCTTTACATTAATTAACTTATTGTTACATAACGAAGTAAAAGAAAAAATTAAATTGTTATCTTGAAAAAAATATGCATTAATATACAATTTTATATTATACAATTTTGCTGAAACTAAATTATTTATCTATTTATATTTTCTCTTAATTTGCGATCCTAGGTAGGTCTTTTATTAAAAAATATTTTTTTTTTAAATAAACTTCAACAAAAGCTAATAGCAGCAAATAAATTGAAAAAAAACTGGGACTTCTCTCCGACTTGTTTCTCTATAATTGCCAATAAATTTTAGCATTCAAGTGACATATTAAAATCAGATCGCATTTAACCTTAGATGAGGGCATAGAGCTAAAAAGAAGCGAAATAAAGTCTACCGTTACACCTGGGCCTAGAGACAGACAAGCGAATTTACGTTGTCCGATCCAAGGCGATCAAGTTTTCGCACCCACCTATGTGCCACGTCACAGTCGGCAATCTCCCCTCGTTCGCGTAAAAGCTAAAAAGTTCCCGCGCGGTTTCTCTTAGCACTCTCCTCCCCTTCAGCCCCTCTCTCTCTCTCTCTCTCTCTCTCTTTCTTTCTCGATCGACTTCACTCCGTGAAGGGTCTTCGATGGCGTAGTGCCACGCACCCTGACATTATCTCCCGGTTTATTATATAGGTACCTGGTGGCACGCGCCATGCGCTCCGGCCCCGGCAACAGCTGCTCCTGCGCCCGAAGACCGGAGGTGGATGAATAAAGTGAGAGGCACACCTTGCTGCAGGCGCGTGCCGGCAGCTTTCAAGATGTGAATACCGCGAGATACCTCCGTCTGTCTGGGCCGTTGCTCTCTCACCCTTTTATCTCCAGGAATCGGAACTGGCGAAACGCCACGCCACCGTGCCGCTGTCGCCGGACATTCGACGTACGCGCGACGCAACATCGATCGTTGCGCGGTTAATTGCTGCGTCAATCGATCCATCACGTACCAGTCGCACGATTATGTAGCATCGTTTTGCAAAGAAATGTATATGGATGTATTATTTTTCCCGTAAAAAAATTTCATAATTTGGAAGCCTCCAAACTCAGATTTTTCTATTAAAAACGATCGTTTCTTCCATGTTAGGAATGTATTCTGAATATTGTAAGAGAGCTATAAATCGATATTCATATCACTCTCTTACTTCAAACACAATTTAAAAAGCGAAATTTTTGAGTTATTATCATGCACAAAATTAATCAAGCATTATCCTATTTCATTAAAAATGAACTAATTTAACTTTATAAAAAATCGTCGCAGCTCAAAAAGAGTAGTTGAAAAAAAAATTATCTAAATTACTAAAAAAAGGTTACTAAAAAGTCTTTTAAAAGATAGGCTTTCAAGAATTATGAATAAAAATAACAAAAATGAAAAAATTTAGGATTATATTAAGAATATTCTTTTGTTATTATTTAATTAGTCAATATAAATTTTGGTCAAGTTGAAAAATTTGTTTCACTTTCTGGAAAATCTTTTTGAATTGCAACACTTTCAAAACAAGGAAGTATAACAATTGTTAAAAATATGGAAATATATGAATAAAAAAGTACGCTAAAGATATACAAGATACGGCCCGCTTGCGTTTTTGAACAAGTAATCGACGAATCAACAACATTATCGCTTGTGTTCTGAATGCTGCGAGATACTCGTGCATCTGCAATCGCCGTACCATCTTGCAGATGCGGAATACATTTTGTGCGTGTAAAGAGTTAAGAACGTTCTTATTAGGACGCGTGCTCATCCTGAAGTAAGGTGGCACCTGCTGTTTCAAGATAATACGCAGCCGGATCGGACTACATAACGTATTCCGTTTTTGTCATTTCAAATAAAGATCTATTAAAATATGTCCAGAAGTTAATTATACAATTTTTTGTTAGATTCCTCGGTAAACTCTGCAGGGAATGGAAGAATGAGAACACACTGTACTTGTGTTATGAAAACAATATCAGGTGTAAATTTAAAACAGCAGAATAACTCTTTTGAATAAAATTTATAAATAAAATTAAAAAATTTCGATTAACTGAACTGAAAGAAAATTTTGTATTTATTTTGATAAATCTTTTTTTTTCCAAAATCATAAATAGAACATAATAGAACTCTCTCTCTCTTTATCGATAATAGCCCCGTATGTTTATTTTTTTTACAATTAGCTACAGGTCCAACAGTTATTTTTAGAAACAGTTTTTTAATCATCTGTTGATGCTTTTAATACGCGGAGGATGCAATAAGCTGATTACAGCCGTCTTCTGTAGTAAAAGAGTTAATGAAAGAGGAGATAAGTATCAACGTCCTTCATCCGTTTTCTTCTCCGAAATATGTGTTTTCAGTCTCATACTAGTGTACGTGAGTCAGTATTCACAGATATCACCTGCTGCGGTCGATAATATATGAAGTAAAGTAAACTGTCGTGAGACAAAGCATCGCCGAGACGAGATCGTTATTATTCTCTGCTTTATAGCAGAGAGATACTGCACTGCATTTTTCATTGTGACCCAATTTAATTTTATATTCTCAAACTAACAATGATTGAATAAAATGCTCCTAATATACTCACTAATTAATTATACATAACTTTAATAATTTTTTAATGGAGCGAAATTAAATCTTTCATTTATTATCTTTATTATTTGAATTAAAGCGACGAAGTAATGATCTATTTTTAATGACAGATTGTAGTCACGTGTAATGATATATTCATGAATTTTGCCCAATCATCAAAATTCTAACGCGCCACGAGAAGAATCGGCTGTTTTTTTTAAACGCTTTTTCTCTCCGTTCACATCTTCGTCGAACGGATGGTTCTGACAATAAGCTAGTGATCGAAGGCAGCTGGACCTTCTTCGAGTCATCTGCCTCTGTAGCTCGCGATGCGATAACTATCCCCCTACCCGCGCCGGCTACATTAATGGATATTTATTATCATCATCGAAGGTGGCTACTCAAAAGGCAGCTGACTCCGAAAGAGATCGAAAAGATCAGTTGTAAATGATGCAATAAAAAATTGTAATCGCGTCATAAACTGTATTTATCATGTATACTGCTGTTCCAGTTTTCTGTATTGTATAATAGTAATTTGTATTAAATTAGAATGCTTGATAGGGATGCTGATTGTATTCAAAAAACAATTTACATTACATAAATTAAACTAATATATAATGTCAAATTATAATTGTAAATTATTATTATACAATAATACTATATGTACATTTATTCTACTGACGGAAAGAACGGTTTTGCTAAAGTATCTAAAAATTTAGCTAAATATATGTCCGAAAATAACAAAATAAATCAAAATAATTATGTAGAACACTCAAATTTATTAAAATGTTAAAATTTTTTACAGCATTACTTATCATACATGAGATTTTTACATAATTATATATTAATGGTTCGATGAAATTAATTTTTAGATATTTTAACAAAATCGTTTTTTTATATATACGATATTTAAAAAAATCTTTCAGCATTTATATAGTATATATGATACTGAGTAAAAAAGCCTTAATGAACATGAATCAAAAATTCAACCATTTCTGTGATATTAACATACAAAATTATTTATATCTTAAAAACGGTTGAGTTTTTCTATATTTACTAAGGCTTTTTTTATTCAGTATAGTGTGCTATCTATCATAAATGCTAAATGCTGGTTAAATAAATACTGGTTTTTTTTAACCTGTATATTTTTTAATAATTATGCAATTTTACTTTTATTATATATTTATCTCCATTTACAATTAAAATAAAGAATTTTAAATTTAAATATGTAATTAAAAAAAAAACATTTTAAGAATGATTAATATATTCAAGAAAAAAACACGCACACAAAATTTATCACGCATATTGTTTTTATTTTTATGGAAAACAGTTTGTTTAATATGAAAATAGTGCTCGTGAAATAATAATCCATTAAGAGAAATTAATATATTGATGATACTATCTACTTATATCATCGGAGAGCTTTTCCTTCTAACGTATCTAATTCTGTCTAAAATATGTTTCGATACAACAATAGATTTCAGTCTCACAAGCTATTAAAACCTATGAGAAGAGCATACAAAGGGAGCTGAAAGATAAGTTTCAGAAATGGCTGTAGAACTAATAGAGCCCGAGGCAAAATTATTTGAGAATTTATTAGTAGAATGCAAAATATTTTTGTGCGCTCAAATTTCAGCAAATATTGAACTCCTACATATTCCAATTTTTTAATGAATAATTTTTATAAAAATTGAAACTTAATAATATAATGCTTTAACTCAACAGTTTCGTAAACATTATATAAATAGAAAAATATTATAAACACAAAAATAGCATTGAAGTTAATCTTAATTTAAAATGTCGCATATACATATCATAGTTTTTGAAATCTATGTTTGTAGACACCTTCTTTTAGTGTTTAATAGATCCGTCTCTGATGATAGCATTATGTCAGCCGAATAGGCGGGAGATGTTGTCCTCTGTTAATATTGGTGTTCTATGATCAGATAGGAAATTGCATAGGGATGTTTAACGAGGGGGAAGACTGGAGCTAAATGCCACGCTTCTAAATGTCAGGACAGCATCCCTCCAAATAGACCGGTACCACTTAACACGAGCGCTAACCCCTCTTGCGGGCTAGTGAATGTGCACTACGTTACGGTCCAAAGTCACTTTGTCACGGTCCAAAGTCACTTTTATACCCCGTGGGATGACGGGAGGGTTAGATCATGAATAGGTGTATTCTGTACGTTGTAAAAGATTCTCTTACTATCGGTTCTGAACTATGGTCGTCTATAAGATAACCGTAGCATTTCTATTTTTAGTACGAAGAGAAAAAAATACCGTTGAAACTAATCAATAGAAATTTTAACAAAAATTTTATCTACTGACAATTCTATTAATCCTTTTCCTTTCATATTATAAAAAAAATGAAAATACCGTAGGACCATTTAAACTAATTTAAAGTATACATAGAACGGAGATGTTTATACCCAGATAACACAATTGATCCATTTTAACTTTAAAAATATATCTTCTTAAATTCTTTATGAATTAGTAATCTGTTCAAAATAGACTAAAAAAGATCGGTCAATTAAAAAATACATACAAATATATTATGTGCATTTTTGTTTTTACATTTCGGATTCAAGATCAAAATAAAATCGATATCGATTGATTTTTCGGACCATTTGATTTGATACCGACTTTTTTTTCTATTGTTCTTCGAAGAACATTTTATCAACATTGCATCGATAAACGTCGATCTTCTTTCGAAGATCAATAGAAAATCTAGTAGGTATCAAATCAAACGATTCTAAAAATCAATCGATTTCAAATCGACTTGTGAATGTTTTAATAAAAATAATATTTAATTTGTGTAAAAACTAAAATATGATTTATTCTTATATAAAATTGAAAAATAGAAAAAACTAAAAAAGAATATCTTTTGAATCTGAAAAAGAACTCGTTGCTAACATAAAAGTAAAATTTTTTAGAAATA
>Ga0157364_1000983_pt1 | contig 22733 bp, 3 predicted proteins | sample AttsexASBM2_FD_111476 | JGI IMG/M metagenome (GOLD analysis project Ga0157364, IMG submission 111476) | Fungus gardens microbial communities from leaf cutter ant in Ribeirão Preto, State of São Paulo, Brazil - Atta sexdens ASBM2 | ecosystem: Host-associated > Fungi > Mycelium > Unclassified ...
CAGCCACCTATCTACATCTTCTCATATGGGTATACACACATAAATATGTGTATGTATGTATATATATATATATATATATATATATATATATATATATGTATATATATATATATATATATATATACATATATATATATACAGATTTTTAAAATTTTAATTTGTGTTTTCTAATTATAAAATTTTTATATAATGGACATTTCTGAGTAGATTCATAAATTAAAATATAACGGATAATTAATCATTAAATTGATCAGTAAGAAGATTCATGAAAATTTAAATAGAAAATTAGAAATTTAAAATTAGAAGTGCAAATTGAAATTAACAAATTTGTATACACAACATTCAAATAAAAATAAAAATACAAAAATTGAAATTAATAAATCTGTATATATAAACATTCAAAATAAATATTTAAATAAAAATATGTATTTGTATTAATTATTTCTAGTTCTATACTAACTAGTTCTATACTAACTAATTATTTCTATAATATATGAAAAATCAAATAATTTTATATTATATTACGCGATAATCTATCGAGGGAAATTTAATGTAATGCTGAGTTTTGCTTACAGTATTATCGTTTCTTATGTAGCATTAGTTAGAATCGTAATTATGAAATATATATGAGACATTCAAAACATTATTTTATTTTTAAAATTAAAGTTTTGTATAATATTAAAATTTCATTAACTTCTGCAAGATTTGTAATAATTAAAGTACTCATAAGAGTTTATGTCACGTTTACGATATTTACATATTTGGCGTGGCGCTCTAGATCTCGCGTGTGAGTCATTAATTCTAACGTGCGAGGTTTTGAATCATTAACAGAGTAATTAATAGAATAACATGTACAATCAAATCTTGACTGTATTTAGCAATTAGTATATTCTACATGCATTTTAAGCTTGTCATTTATTATTGAAATTTCAGATTCCTGCTTCCTACAATAATTACAGATTAAAATACATTATTTCTAACTGTATAAATAATTTTCTAAAAATTGATAGTATATGTATAAAAAGAAAAGTATTCCAAAATCTTTGAAATTTATCATATTTAGTGTTAAAATAGATTTTGCTCAGATTGGATAATCTTTAATTTTACCGATTGCAAAGAATCGGTTACATTTGATGAAATGACTATCAGAGATAATAGGCTAAATCGATGAAACATGAAACACTATCAGAGATAATAAGTTAAATCGATCATATATCGTGGCGTGATGAAGTTCATCGTACTCGATCGAGTACGGTAATCTCGCGGAGGAGAATACAAGAGGATCTCAAGCTGTAACCGGTTAGGAGATTGCGCACGGCATTATGTTATGCGAGCAAGCGCATTCGGAGCGCGTACGAACGCGCACTAAAAAACGGTATTTAGCTGTCCGAAGTGGAAAAGACGGATGTAATTTTTTGAAAGAGGCAATTATCGATTCGTGTGGTCCCCGTGATGGTGGGAATTACAAGAAGCGGATAGAGACATCACATTCCATTGGTATAAAAGGCACACCCGAACATCGATAGGGATCACGTCCTTCGCAATGATTTTCACTCGACACCTTGCTTCTTTTGCTAACGTTTAATAATATAAAGACCACCCAGGGCTTTTCATTATAACATTTATGTGTGAAATCTGAGAAAAAGAAAAACCCTACAAAAAACCAAACCGGACCAAAATTTTATGAGATCTGTCTTACGATTTCAAATTGTACAATGCTTTGCAACAATATTAATATACGTTGTATGACTCGTAAATCAGGTATAAAAAAAAATGTGACGAGGGTTTGAAATCGTTGCACGGTGAAGAATGCACAAGTCTAAAGGCCAAAATGTTTTAACAGACTGTGTTAAACCACACATAGAATGCAAAATTATTATTATTTCCCGTAAAATGCTCATCAACGCTATTAATTTATCATACTTGAAAGATTTTGCTCGCAGTTGATAATCATAAAATATTATACCGTCAGGAATAACGAAATGAACGAATTACTATATCCATCTAATACATTTTTTTTTTCATTTAAACTGAGTGTATCAAAAAAAATTATATTTACCATTCTGAAGAGGGCGGAATTTAAAAATATCTTGCCGTGCGATATCAACAGCAGTCATTTATCTCAGCATTCACAGCAATAGATTTGTCTCATCTCAGGAGATGCATTGGTTAACGCGTCTACCGTCAGAAGTATTGAATATATTCCGACAAAGTACAAGAGGCCACGAGATAATCGACATGCCACTTTATCGTGAATTTTGTGACGATGTAATAACACAATTGGAAAAACCGGGATTCAAAGATTGGCAAGGTTCATTTGCTTTTATAAGCCAATGATATTATGACATATAACGAGAAAAACAAAAGGGTGCGCGTGACCATGGTGGAAGTATATTAATATAATATACTTAAGTACGATATATTTTCACCATGCGCGTGACGATATATTGGATAAATTCTTATCTCGCAGGTCTGTATTAATGTTATGATTGTACAAATTAGTCGTTCATAACAATGTATTTACAATTTCCTTCCGTTGTGTTTCGTAATATATTTAACATAATAAAGCAATTTTGCAAGACGTTATTACAATTTCAATGTTTGTAAATGAAAGACAATGATGATTGAATAATGATTGAATATAATTTATCTGAAATAGAGATTAACATGACGGAAATTTTAACAATTAATATTATTTAATGGTATTAGATTTTTTATAACAATTAATTTTTCTTTTTCTCTTAATGTGATAATCAATTGATGAAGTTTAATATAAAATTGCACACAAATTAATATTAATTTCACTCGATTATGTGATACTATCTGTAAAATATATTCGTAAATTGATTATTGAAATAATAATTATCTGTGATGCTCTTGTTAACATTCGATATATTGAGTAATCAGGAAGCATTTACTGTGCTTGCGTTACTACACTAACGAATTTTTTTAAACCAGAATATCTTCTTGATACGAGCAGTTACATATATTAACTAATGTGCCTGCCTTCAATGTTTTAACATCTTATGGGCGATAACGTTTATTAATATGCGTCCAATACCGATTGCGAAATTGCTGCTGAATGTACTTTGTGGTTTGAAATTTACGATTATTTTCAGTAGTTCCTATATTATAACATAGATTTTTATATTATAACATAGATTCAGCCATTTTACTTAGTTTTATGTTATATTTTATCTCTCAGTTTTATCTTAAATATTAGTAGCATTATCACACATTCGATTAATATGACATATCAGATCTTTACGCGGAATCTATCATCAAACAACTGGAAATCATTAATACAAAACATTAAAGTATGAAATAATGCAACGATTCACATTATTACATCAACAGATGTTGATGTAATAATGAATTTAATCAAAAATTTTTTTTCTAATTTAAAAACAAGTTCCGAGTTACGTTATAAACATATCTGTAAATATATAATTACATCATTATACATATTTGACATGATTATTATATGATTTTTACAGATAAATTAAATGTGTGAAATTGTAGAATATATGTATAACGAAATAATTTATTGCTTACATATTCAGAAAGTGTCTTAAAAAATTGTTAAGAATTTACAATTAAGTATATTCGATATTTATGGATAATTTTATTCGATTCATTACGATTCTTAATTATTGATATGTCCCTTTTGCATTAGCAAAAGATAAAAAAAATTGAGAATTGCTAATTTAGAAAACGTATATTCTTCGGATATTACCAGCATCATTATGTCAATCTTGATATGTAAATACTATCTCGTTTATACTATTGATTACTAATTTTCCTGAAATACTTAGCATTATAAATAGCATTATAAATCTATCTCGTTTTGCCGTCATTATCTCGAGAAATATTATATAATATATTTAAGTTTTATCTCAAACTTGCACTAGATAACTTAATATTTAATCATGTATATTTTTTTAGAGATTCCGAAATTATTTTTGCATAACAATCAAGATTAAAAAAAAGATTAAAAAAAAACAGTTTTAACCGATCAGTTTTATTAATAAGAAAGCAAAATTTCAATAACATATTTATTCAATATGATATTAGTACCATGTCTATGTTATTCGAAAAAACAGGAAATACGTTCTTGACATGCTGATCACTTCTTATCTCCCTCTGGTTCCGGTCAAAATCATCTGACTTTTGGATTGGATTTCGACTCTCGTGCACTGACGGTTTGACAACGAACTGATGCCTTGATGCGCTATTTTAGTTAGTTTCAAGTATACCATAGCAGGAGAGGCGTATATCTTAAACTTAAAGTACATCCGCGCCATGATTGCCAGACATTGAGTTATGAAGAAGTATTTGCACAGTTAGTTATGATAACCGGTAAATATCTTTTGATTTAAATAAAAATGCTTTATTGATTATTCTATTATTCATGCATATACGTACAATATTTATATTTGACTATCAGAAATTAAAATATGTATTATTGCATATAGCATGAATTAATGTGACATAGACAATTGTTGTACTAAATAGAAAATATTTTATAAATAATTTTGCAATCAATTGTGATTTTCTTCTACAATGTGGGAAAGTATCGGATTTATTTATATGTAATTTAAATGCGAATGACCTTAAAGATTTAATCGAATAATTCACATAGTGTGAATCACATATACAACCCTCAACTCATATTTCCTCCAATCTTTGATTCACGCACGCCTTCGTCTTGTCTGGTCGTAACTGTCTGCTATTATTTTTAGCGCATGATCACTACGCCGCGCGAACACGAAAAGAAAGAGGGAGAGATCGTTTGTAAGACAGCTCTAATGCCGACCGAGTATATTAGGTCATCCCGCGGGCTTGGCTTGCATAATTATCGGCTCTTCTGTCACCAAAGGCCCGCGTATAACACCGTTGCGTTGCTCTTACCGCACCTTCAGCCGCGGCACTCATCAACATGGTATGCGTAAAAATTAACACTATGTGTACACGATTATGTGAATGTAACGCATGAGATGTACATTAATTTGAAAATTTTTATTCTTTCATTAAAAATCTAATCAAACTGCTATGTAAACGCAATTACGATAGCTTATAAAACTTATAAAAGAATAAATAATAATGAATGCGTTTAGAAAAATATATTAATTTTAGAGAGCTTGCGTATACAACCTAAGTATTTTTTATATGACAGACTGTAATGTACATATGATGTACTTGAACATTATTAATTGATAAAGTTCATCGATTCAAATGTGTGCAAGCACAATGACACATGTGGAAACTCCTGATAACGATCATTGAACACTCTCCCGAGTCTCATAAGTTACGAGGAAAGATCCTTCTCTATTCTATGTGGGTAACTACAATGTATTATAAGAAAGCCTTGCCAGGATTTTCCAATTGTGTCACGACGCAAGTCTATTTTTCTATTAATGAATGCTAAAAAGGCTAGCGCAGAAAATACAATATAAAAAATTAAATTAATTATAGTTGTCAAATTAGCACTTTGTCAGTAAAATATTGATGATAAGGTTTTTACGTTGTATGTCACAAAGATTATCTTACTATGTCATAATATCGTAATTTCGAACTAGTACATCAATGAGTAAGACTTATCGAGAGATCTCTTTGAATCATCGGAAAAGCGTGGGAAAACAACTGAGTTGTGCTATTGGAACTTTAAAAACTTTCTGTCCACACAAACGAAAGCAATACACTTTCATATACTACAGAGTCGAGTATGGATTTTCCTACAAGAATATTTTTATTGAAAATTGCATTATAATATAATTCTATTACAATATAATTCTACATATGTCATATACATAAGAAATTTAATTTGGTTATATAATTTGGTTTTCGACTTTAATAATAATGCATTTTGTTTAGTGACATGTAATTTTTTAGATGTAGAAAGAATTTTTATAACATATTAAATAATCTGCTGTAGTGAAGACATTCGTGTGAAGTAATAGAAATGTAAAAAAAAAGCTTTACAGGTAAGAATATTTTTCCTCTCTATGACGATAATAAAATCTTTGCAAAAATAAAAGCGATAATTCGAATAATATATTATAGGTATATGTCTAACCATTCTCGATTTTCACACAAAAGTAAGATGTTAAATATTTTTTAATCTTCTTTTGAGTATATAAACATGATTAATTAATAGTGCTGACATAATATATAAAATTAATAGTCTCTATGTTTTTCTCTTTTTTCCTCCAAATGTTTAATAATTATTTTAATTTATAGATATTATAAATGCAATATTAATACAAGGTTATTTGATTTATTTTAAATGTTTAAATTAATATAAATATAAAATTTCACGAATATAACAATTAATACTTTATTTAATATTTTTCAAGTCTTACACTTTTACAATTACATTATTATATTTTACATCTTATATTTTTTCACATAATAAATGAAGCGCATATTGTGAACGATTTCTTTTTACGTCAAATAATAAATTTTTGTTATACATGTATCTTCTAAATATTTTTGTAATTTTTAACATTATTTATTATCTAATAGATATATTTAATTTCAAGATAAATTGGCATGATAATAGTAACATATACAAAAATTATAAATGTGACTTGTATTCAATTATTCACGTGAAGTATGCGTGAATAATGTTAACCCATTGTGGTTAGTGAGAGTCATTGCAACTTTGTTGTTGTCTGAAGTCTAAACGATATCCTCATTTTCATACTTCTTTCTGAGAAAACAATTTTAGAAGTCAATTTTGTATGGCAGAGGTCAATTTTTTGGACAATTAAATATCTGATTGATTGCTCATATATTTCAGAGAATCTTTATGAAATAGTCTTACTACTATGTGTTTGGAAGATGTAATGTGTCCGGTAGTGGCTGGGCGCACTACATCCTCCAAACACACAGTAGTAAGACTATTTCATAAAGATTCTGTGAAGTATATGAGCAATCAATCAGATATTTAATTGTATAAAAAAACTTTATTATAATAAAAGAAATATATATTCCTTAATGTTGATTTTTGAAATTGCTTAAAATTTATTTTATAATATTTTACAATTATTTTATGTTTTTCTTATATTAAATATGCTGTCTCGACTCTTACGGATTCTCTTCCCGTAGGTATACATAATAAATAATTAATATAATTATTAATTATTAATCTTAATTATTTGAAATAAAAATTTTTGAAATTAACTAATTGTTATTAGATATTATTGAGTACATCATGTACTATGTGAAATATAAAGAGTACAACAACCTATCACGTATTTTTCTATACGTGCAAGACGATGAAAGGCAACCGATTAGCGTAAATGCGTAGTGAATATTGCGTTTGTACCAGCGATACTGTTGTTTCTCGCAGTGAATCGTAGAAGAAATCATCAGCACCAAGGCAAACGACTTACGAGGAAAATTAAATGAACAATACGCGGCTCGTGTACTCCCTAATCGTTGCAGCTTGACTTTGATGTCACGGTAATAATACACATATGCAATATGTTTTTTGCACGCTCTTTAGATTATTTTATCCAGTCTTTCTGTTTCGTATTTCTCACTTAATACACTCGTTTTACAGTTTCTCAGTAATTTTAATCGCCCACGTTCGATGACAAGATACTATTTTTTCCACTAAATAGTACATTCATTAAAATGTTATTAAATGCCAATAAAGTAGAATGTCACTAATTACATCATTATCACATATAGATAATTTCTCAACAAAGTTTGACGTCAATACGATACTTGTGACGGATATTACATGATAGATTATTTTACAGAAGATTTTTATTAGACAACAAAATTTGTTAATTTGACGCAATGAAATATAGGTAAAAATGTATTGATTTTTTTAAAGCGTGACGTTTTTGCTTTCCATAAAAAAAAATGTCAGATATTGACATAAAATTTCACGATTCTAATGATTCCACTACGTCATTTGAACGTCACAAATATTACGTCATTCCAAGTTTCTTGGATTTCAAGAAATACATATATAAGAAGTACTGTAGCCCCTATCGCGTAACATTTCTCATTAGTTAATTAATTTGATGGCGGATGTAATACTAAGTCAGTCCATTTCCGAAACAGGATGTATCAATGTGCCGCAGAAATTTAATATCAAAGATAAGCGACATTGTATTGAGTTATCATAAACTTAGTTGGCATCGGTTTCACATACCGTCTATCGCGACGTAATACATCTCGTGGGGTTTATCTACGCGTATGCAATGATAAGTGAGAACATATCCGTGAGAACATATAAATATATAAAGTTCAGGTCATTGCAAATTATAAATGAAGAAAAATTTTATATTATGAACTACTGTTTTTTTTTTAAGTAATGATTAACGACGATTAAATTAAATTTCTGTATGTATTACGTCTCGCTAGATAATTATAAAAAGAAATCTCAAAATATTTGGTAACTCACCTTATTCCGTAAGAAAACTCGATCGGGAGAGTTCGATCTACAACAGAAAAAAATAAGAATTTATGAAAAAAATTTACAATAGATTTACAATAGATTTTTTGTAATGTATGTGACACTTTCATGCGATACTTGGTACGTCTATTTGTCATTGCGTTTCCTCGAGTTGCATGAAATTTTAACGTCTAGCGGGAATGAACGCGCGAGACAGGATACGAAGTCCGAGATATTTTAAAGCTTTATGCAACGGTTATGCTACGCGCCGAGCAGGATATTCTCTTGGAATATCCCCCGTGTCTCTATCCTGCGGTCAACTTCGTTAGTCCGTAAGTCAGATTTACCGCTGCTGTAATAGTTGCTTGGCGGAAGAAAAAAAGCAGTCATCCTTCAAGTATGCGGGTATTGTTTCTTAATAACATGCTTTGAATCATGCTCGCTTGGTAGACGAGTCTTCGAGATACATCGCATTCGATTGTTGTGCCGCGCAATGTATTTACATTTATTGATGTTGTAGCAAAGGTTAGCTTGCTTTTGTGCAGTTTCATGTCACATTTCGAAAAGAGTGTGCACATATGTGCATATACTGTATTAGTATTATTTAACTTAACGTATTGTACACAATTTTTTGTCTATTACATATATTAGACACATGTATTAAAAAATAAAACTATATGCGTACATATTTATTACATTTTATATAAAGAAATGTTGATTTTTAATAAACTTATTCATAATTAAATATTATAGGCAAATATTATTACGCAATGTAAATAAGAGTAACGCAGAAACCAAAAATACCAAACAGATAACTTGTCGAATATTATCTTGTTCGCAAGCGGAAGATATTGAATACATACATGGCTTTCTGTCACGTTAATTTTTCTCACGCAAGCAAAGCCAGGAGCGATATGAACATTGCAATGGACTTTATCAGTTTCGTAGATGGATTGCACCTGTTACAGTGACTTCTTTGTAATCACCATAGATTTCTTCAGAGGAGAGGCCAGTTGTGCTTGCTGGTGCAAGCAGCAGGCGTAAGTTATGTATTTTCCTGACATTGCATACTAAGAACTGAGCTTCTTCTCGGATCATCCAACTTGATATTTTAACTTACAGTGTGTCTTAAATTCTTGAATAAATTAATGCTTATCTTTTTTACAATAAAATACGGGAACAATTTAATACTATGTATGTATAAATACGTATTTGTTGATAATACTTGTTTTCAATTCAGATAATGTTTTTGTATATTTTGAGAGTAGAAGAATTTAGAAGGCATACATAGAACACCCTATGTGCACAAGTTGTGGTCACACGATGGCACGTGGTCGGAGCAGCTGGTGCCCATCCAAGTATACACTTGCCGTTCGCAACACGCTGGTATGTACATATTATTTCCTTCGAATGATTCATCATCGTACCGTTCGTACCCTTCAGGGTCGGGACGGTGGATCTTCATTTGAGGTCGGAAGATCGCACGATATCATCTTACCCTCTCAGCGTGCACCTGTGCAATTCTCGTCTCAGTTGCCATCGTGCTACGCGCTTTTACTTGAGATATATCCTACACGTCAGTCGTATACTTTATCCTCTTTCTTTACTCCATATCTCTTACTATTCATTTCTTTTGATAACAGATTTTCTAATAGGTCCTCTAGGAGCTTATGCCGTCATCAACACATACATACTTTTGACTTCCTACGTTCATTCATGCTTCAATTCATTCAGAGTATCGATTGACTTACGAATAAGATGCGTAGACATTCGTAACAACTGTATTGTAACAATGTTCTTATCCTCATTCATTCGTCTTATAGTTTTTTATATTTTTTATATTATATTTTTATATTATATTTTTTATATTTTTTATTTATATTACTGTAAGTTTTTTTTTACATATATAGAAAAAAATTATAAGCTGAACAAAATAATAAATTTTCTTCTCATTCTGTGAGCCTGTTATGGCTCAAAAACTTATGAAAATTTTCGATTTTCTAAAAGCTTAGTTTTTTTCTACAAAATCATATTTAAAGAATGTTCCTAAGATTTTTCTGTTATTGAGTTATCGCGTATTAAATAAAAGGATTTGACTTCGATTGTTCATAACTCTCTGTTAAAAATTATTGTATTACAATTAAAAAAACAGATTCTAAACCTGAAACTTTATTCTATGGAATGATATAATCGTCAATTTTTTTTAAAAACGTATAAATATGATATATAAATAAAATAGTATCACAAGAACTTTTGTTCCAATCCAATATACATGTATGTATACACATTCTCTCTCTCTCTCTCTCTCTCTCCCTCCCTCCCTCTCTCCCTCTCTCTCCCTCCTTCCCTCCCTCCCTTCCTCTCCCTCTCCCTTTTCCTTCTTCCCCCTTCCCCCCCTCTCTCTATGTATACATATATGTATTTATTTAGAGATGAGAAATCTATAAATAAAATATATCTCTTTTAAATGCTTGATATTACTATCTCATTAATAAAAAAACTTGCATTATTTACAGTCGAGTATTTAATCTTTAATTATGTTAGGGATACTCTGGAGTCTGGCTCTACAGTTTGTTATCATCGAAGATCATTTTACGCGTCCAGCCATCAGCTATCCATTTCGATACAAAACGCAAACAGAACTGAGGAGATTGCATACCATCGATAATCATGCGATGGTTCAAGCCGTTTATTCACGTATGCGCTCATGTGACCTCTTTGCCATAAGCATTCTTTCGCTATTTGAATAAATAAGCGCTTTCATAGATAAAGATAATTTAATTTATTTGTTCAATTTTTGTAATATAATTTATGAATTTATAAAAATAAATATACAGAACATTTACAAAAGACTTAAAAATCTATTTAAAAATTAACTTGTTAATTAATTTTGAAACCTTTTGAAAAAGATGTATACGTATTTCTCTAAAAATTTTATTGAAAAAATTACAACTTTTATAAAAGCAAGATCTTCAAAATTTGAACTGTTCTTTCAAAATAAGTGTTACATATTTGGTTAAGAAGCTATGGTATTTCCGGAATGTATATTGGATGGGCACAATTTTTGTGAGGCGCTTATTCGTTTCGTCACACGCGATCTTCGAGGGCATGTTTGTAAGAGGATTGAGCGCGCATAGGATCGTCGAGACTGTTCATTGAATCATCGCGGCTGGATTCCAAGAATGCTCCATTCATCTCGGAGCAATGCTTCGCAAAGGACGCGTAAACCGAAGGTCTTGCGGAATCGACGAACCTGCTTGCGGAAGATACATGTTCTGACCCCATTCCGTGCGCGGTCGTGGTTATAAGGACGCATCTTTCCTAATAACTACACGACATATTTCAAGAATAAAGATTGTCATTTAATACAACTGGAATATTTAATTATCTGTAAAATTTTTATATATCGTCAGTTTTGATAATTTTGATTTATTAATAATTAATTATTATTATTAAATGGTGCAGGCAATGTGTATAATGAAAATATTATCTACAAGAAATTGCTATGGGATTTTCAAAAATTGTTTTCGAAATTAAATTATTATTTAATTTGATCGTAATATATAAATATATTTATTTATTTACACGATTAAAAGAAAAGTATATCCTCAGTAGAATTATTGTACTTTGTAATGCTTACGTTGTTCTATACACAATTCTGTTCTGATTAGACATATATTTATATAATGAAGTTACGGGATTTCCCTGGTTTATATCTTCCATTGCAGGTACACAAACTTATTCATGCTTATGCTGACGTGTATACTATTTTTGCGAATTAGTTAGTACTCCCTCGCAGATGTTCTATTCAATGGAACTTAAATAAACTCGATTACGTATAGTAGTATCTTCCATGGTAAGTGTACATTCAACACGAAATTACATATAATGTTTCTGCGAACTTACACCTGCGTCATTGATTTGGAGAGTTCCCAACGATCCAGGGAGTTACGCGGCCTGCTTAAGTAATCGCATACAATGCAACACAGCATGAGACGCTGAAAATCGTTGGGGTTTGGTTGGTATTCGTACGCCCTGGGAGTCCCAGGTTGGGACGCGGCTCGTGCTCTGAATCACTGCGAGTGAATTCCTTCGGCGTTGGCGGTAAAAGCCACCAGCGTGTTGGACCACCTTCCGATTTAGACCGCCACGATTTAGACCGTCTTTTGGGGATCTTGCGCAAGATCGAATCTCGTTACAACGCCTTGTCTCACGATCGTTACGCCGGCTCTTATGCAAATTCTTTTCTCATTCGTGCAATCCTACATTCCGTCATTCCCCGGAATTTCACTATTACGAAGTATTGTGTAAATTGAAGAGTAGTATCTATATACCATTCATAACATCTGATAAGTATAGAAATGATGAAGATTTGGAATTTTAAGTAAACTAAATTGTACAATTCAAATTGTATTAAGGCTTTACTGAACATAAATTCAAACATTAAGAAAACAGGAGCTATTTGAACCGCATTAAAACGTTATTGCTACTAATATGAACTAATATTAAATAATAAATGCCGGAAGTATTAAATCAAACATTTCAATGTTATACTAAATTTGACTAAATTGTTCTTTTTGAGATATTGGATATTTAATTTAATTTAATTTAATTTAATTTAATTTATTTGTGCATTAATTACAAAATATATAATTATTTACAAGACTGATTAAAATATAAAAACAATTATATATCGTATTAATATATTACAATATACGTAGAATGTGTAGGTCCAAAAATTCAAGAGTAATATTATTGCAGCGTGAAACTTCCTGAAAAATTAAGCAATAATTGTAAGCCATATTTTTCCGTAAAATAATTTTTTAAGTATAAACATTTAAAGTTTGGCTAATTATAAACGTTGATTAAAAAGTCATAAATCCGTGAGATTGTGTGCATACAGTGGCAATGTTTTGTTTAGTATCTAATACTATTGCACGCAAGTCACACAGACAAATGATTTTTTAACCAGCGCTTATATTAGTTAAACTTTAAATGTTTATACTTAAAAAAACTACTTTACAAAAAAAATTTACTTACACTTTTATTTAATTTTTCATGAAATTTCACGCTGTAATAATATTACACCTGGAATTTTGGGACATTCTGTATATGAACATTATTTCTGAAATGTTTGAAAAGCAGACATTTTAATTCATAATCTTGCGCGATCTCGCGAGGTTTTATAGGCGTGCATATCATTATAATTATGTGCATCACAAGGTTTCTTTTTATACTTATTATTCATAAAGGGGGAAATATACTATGTAATATGCATGTACGACAGGCGATCGGTCTTTGCATAAGACGTCCAGACGATACTGAGGTACAATTATCATTCACCTGATTCACCTCTCAACACCGCAGCACGTCGTTTGTTGCGTCTTAATCCAAGTACTGGAGATCGTTTTCGCGGAACTTGCTTTCGACTTTTGATCGAGGCTATTAGAGAATTTTACAGCGACTGAGTTTAGAGCCGCTTATAATTTCTAGATCAATAATTGCTATATCAAAGGCGAAGCGGATGCAACAAAGATTGTTTACGTTGCTTCACAATACGATACGAGACAAGACCTTTTTTTTCAAATCGGCTTTAGAAAAGATGTAAGTAAATGATTACCGTGCGATTTTCACACTTGGCATGTCAACGGGAATCGTCGCCTTTCTATAATCTTCGGGTTGACAAGTACACACTGTTTCGTACAACTAAACGGTCAGTGACGCGTGACGATACCGACCTTAACATACCGGCTCGCGTGGCGAATTAGCATACCTGTATCGTTATTTTCACGCGACCGTAAAGTTCGTTGCAAACGTGCGCAGGCTCACGTTTCGCTTAAGGACTGCGAGGACTATTTTGGGAAAGAAAGAACTACAATCGATCTCTGACGACATAGAGCCGCCTCACATACAATATTCTATGTACATATTTGAAAGATTTATCCAAAAACCTTGCGTAAACTGGTCTTACGAAGACTCTTATTTTTGCAATATTTCTGACGCACATTATATTTGATATTTAGAAAGAAATATTATGCAAATATGATCTATTTCTGTGCGAATTTGCTAAGAAGTTTAAATAAGTAAATGAAGATAAGCCGGAAATTTATTATAAGCTATGAAAATTAAAAGAAATTTAATCTTATATCAATTAAATAATATCGAAATTAATAATTATTATTAATAATTATTATTAAAATAATTATTATTAATGATTTTTAATTTGAATTTTTAATTTGAAAAAAATGATTTTATATTATTATCTTATTTATTTAATGTATTTCTATGTTTAATTGATTATAAAATTTGTGATTGAACTGCACGATTTAGGAGCAATAATACAAAAGGGTCGCAGGTAAACTCAATTATTGAGTCATTTTGTAACTCCGAGAAATGAACGAGAGGAGTTTCTCAGTAACCAGATCATCCGCCTTTTAAATCGAAAATATTAAATGCAATCAAATGATTGTGGGTTATCATCAGTGTCATTATGTTATCACGTACGAAAGATCGAAATAGAAAATATAACTTCGCGGGAATAAATAGAAGCATACATCGTAATGCACATGTATTACAATACGACCTTGATCGAAACTTGGCCACAAATGTTTATCTGATAAATATATGTTTTTAGTTACTATATATTTAATATATTAAATATAATATCATTATGAATTCTTATCTTAGACAATAATTTGAACATCTAATTGATAATTGTGTTTATATTTACTGTTTATATTGATATAATAATAATTATATCATTCATACATAAAAGTAATATACCATAAAAAATATACGAATATAAAAAATATATCAGTAACTATTAATAATTCTTATCCGGTATGAGTTGGAGTCATCATTTTGGAGGACACTCTCTAAATGATCGACCCACTTTGATGAGATGCCGACTTAGCTCCTTTTTTGTTGATATGCCTTATTGATGTTCGTGTAAGTTCGGACCTGTTCTCTTGCATAATTCAGATAAATATCTACGTTTCAAAAATTCAAGAAATCCAATTGTTTCTCTCTAAAATTCATTTCTATGTTCATCTCTATCATACATTTTTATGCATTTGTTAATATTATTTTGCGATTTCATAATATTAATATATTTTACAAACGAAACATATAACAACATTAAGTTTATGAATTTAAGAAATAGAATAAACATTTGGCGATTATGATTTAGCGATTATGTCAAGACACCGAGCAAAGATAATGGTACAACTTTCTCTTTTACGCTTACCTTAAATGACGTTTCTGCCTATGACCTGCGTGTGACCCGCGTCATGTAGATTCACGCGAAGTACAGGTGCAACACACACGCATCGATCTCTACTGTCCAAACGATCGCGTACCGCTATAAATCTGCGACCTTGTAGCTTACGCGCACACGCGCGCGACGGCGCAAAAGTTGGATAATACATTGGATAAATCGTTATGTTAAAGCGTCCGTGACATAGAGCACGTTATCTCGCAGTACTGACCTGTTTTTCGTAACGATCCGCGCCAAGAATACTAACGTTTCCTAGACGAGTTTCTACAAGCTTATCATTCAATTTTATGTTTCGTTTGATCACGAACATGGGATTTTATCAATGTGAATGCACTTAGATGAGTACAATTATCAGAATGAAATGCCATTAATGTCTAGAATTATCAAATAAGTAAGCAGCCGCAGTCGCGTGCTATTCGTACATTTTGGTTTAATCACCGTTTTCCTGGTCTAAATTTAGAGAAAAGATTATATCGCTTATTTGCTATTTACTGCAACAACGACACAACTCAAAAGATAAATTTCAATGTTTTCAATTATTAAAATTTTGTAATGTAATTTTGCTATAATATAACTGATTTTAGAGGAAAAAGATATTTTTTTCATTTTTTTTTAGTTTCCAACTTCCGTTCTTTTTCTACGAACAACTCAAAGATGACAATTTTTGTATTATATCGTTATCATAGCAAATAAAGATTCAACCAAGACTTTATGTATATTGGTAAGAATTTCTTTTTTATTTTGTTGTAATAAAAAAATTAAAATTTTAATTATAAAAGATATAAATGTATTGTATTAAATATAAAAAATATATTGACATATATTAAAATTAAATAAATGCAGTATATGATCGAGTGCTTATCGGTTATTACGTGAACGCAATATTACATTGATGTTTCAACTTTAAGATACAATTGGCCAACTATCGTCTTCATATTTAATGTAACCATTCAAGTATAGATATGATTTATTTCAGTTGCGAACTAAATCGCCAGTCAATAAAAATGCTTTCCTGTCGCTACAGGAAAGACATAAAGGTACGATCTTGCGCGGTACATACTCGCGTGACGAACGAAGAGAATACTAAACGACGCTCAAGCTCGTGAGTTGTATGAATCAGTCGTAAGCAAGTGTAACGACCGAGTGACGTCAAGAAGATTGCACAACGAAGAGCGCCAGTAATCCCAACCGTTAGTTCGCCCGATTGATTCCTCGATTTCCCAATGAGAGCGATCGGGAAAGCAATACAGGAGTTGGAATTCAGAATTCATTGCCTCGATTCATCACGCCCACTTTAGGCATCTCTAGAGACTAACACATAAGCGTTAGTAGATATGCACTAGTTCGATCTATGACTAATCTCTTAGGATTTACGTGTTTGTTCAAAATACATTTAATGTATTAACATTTTTTTACTACAATATATTTTACTTCATGAAATAACAAATTTGGATGTATATGCATACGTCTACGTATCTCGCGAATTGTATCGGAAGAATCAAAATGTCACTTTTTCATTTTATTTTATCTTTAGATGTATATTTATAGAATATTTATCTCTAGATGTTTGATAAAATGGGTTATCTTATTAAAAAATATAATTAACTCTAGCTATACATATTGGGATCTCAGAAACTCCAATGCAATTTGCTAAATCGAGATTTTTTTACATTATAAATCAATTCTCCATCGATTGAAAAAAAATTGATTGAAATATATCCATTTTTATGGAAATAATTAACGGTAACAAATGAGGATGGAGTCCCAGGAATCCGAATGTGTGTATCAAGGATAGAAAAAAGTGTGTATAATTAGGGTTAAATTAATCATTTTTTAATTAATCATTTTTATTAAGTTGCATTTAATTAATTTTAGGTTTTTCTATTAAGATTCCTTGCCAGCATAAAACATGTTTCTCAATGCAAAACATTAGGACTTTTGAGAAATAAAATTGTTTGACTTCAACGAGATGAAGTCATTGGATCATTTTAGAAGTGTATTTTATATATTCAGGGATCGCGCGTCGCGTGAAATCCCATAACGAAGATGAAGACCGTTTACAAGAATTGTTCTTTGATTCCAATAAGCGAACGTCAGATTCTGATATCTCGATGTTTCCTGTTCGTGAACTCGGAAGTTTCCTGCTAGAATTATAAAATATTCATGTATCGGTCATAAATTATTGCTTTGCTTCCCACGCTTCTACAGTAAAATTCAAATGCTAAATTTTCAGCGTCAGAAAATCCTTTTTCTATTGGAGATATCGTATCGTGAGCGATAAGAAAATTGTTCTGACGTCATTACAAGATCCGCCTTCGTGCTGATTGCGTCGTTGCACTTGGCTCACTCGACGAGAAAGCGAACGGAGAGTCGCGAAATGAGTGAAAGTGCAAAGAAATAAGACCAATATAAATTATTAACTTCCGAAATCCGTGTTCTATAACAACTTATAACGTCAAGATGATTACATTTTTAAATTATAGACTATATAAAAATAATATATATTTAATTTTGACTTTATTTTATTATATATTTGACAAGAACAAAGGACTCTTAATTTCAAAATATAAAGACAAAATATAGGGCATATAAAAATCAGATATAAAAAATTTTTTAAAACATGGAAATTTAAACATAAATTCTTATACTCTGTATACTCTTTATATTGTTTTTATATATACATTGAAATATTAGTTCTAATAAATTATAGTAAATTAAATTGAGGATTTATGTAAATATGTGATCACAAATTAAGATATATAATCAACTTTTATAAAATTTGAACAAGAAATGATAGAAAAGCGATAAATATATTAATATATTATTTTAAAACTTATTTATATATATATATATATAATTTTCAATAAGCATTAAGTGGTTTAATTTACCACAATTCATTAAAGTTGGAAAGACAAGAAACGGAAGTTGACACACGATCAAAGTACGATGATTCTTATAACATCTTAGAAGATAATGAACCAAAGTTTGCGTCACTTCCGCAGATATTCGAAGAACTTTGGAAGATTTCGCATCGCGGTGTGTCACGTACGTCAAAATTCTTTTGAGATGCTTGAGTATACAACGTCTCCGCAATGGAATACAATATTATTCATCCGTTTACGTAATTAGAGTTCTGTATATATAGGTAACACGGAATCATTCATCTTAATCGATGTTACTAAGCCAGCCGAGATTAAATAACTGTAATATGAACGTTAAAATTTAAACTGACCGAAGATCGGAAAACTATTATATTTTGATTTCGTTGTCTTATTCAATTATCCAGGGAATTATCGACATGGCTTCGTCTTTCCAACTGTTGTTTTCTTAACTTTTTATTAATTTTCCGGATCATCTATAAACATTAACTACGTCATTTATGACATGTCAGCGTAATTGCTGTAATAACTGTCACTGCTGCATTGCACGCGTCACAGCATTGGCAGACTTATGCACGTCATTCTCTTTAATTTTGAAAAGAATATTTCTTCCTTTTGTACATCTTACGTCATTAGATTAAACGAGATAATAATAATACGAAAAGATATCCGCGTTAATTATATCTCGCTTGTACTACATCAACTCTGTGATATCATAAAAAGTTTGAAATTACGAGATTGAGAGATTATAGCAGATAAATGCACAATTATATTGACCATTCAATCGCTAAGGTTATACGAATTGTACAATACGATATATTTAACGACATACGTAGCGTGATAATATAATTAACACGTCACTAATTTTATAAATAGAAGCAACTGCTCTTTATTATCTTAAGAATATCAATTTTTAAGGAAACGAGTTTAATGAAGGCGAATACATTTTTAGAATCTTCATGCATATTTCCATGTTTGAGTCAAGTATGATTCATTTATTAATATCGTTGTTTTTGAAGAGCGGGAATGTAAAAGATGCTAAGTACTACATACTAGTATCAGATATTATCACAGTTTTTTTTTAATTTCAAGAAACAGTAAGAATAATAAAAGAAATCCAATATATTTATCTCTCTAAAAAATATAACATTTACATTTATACAAATATTTCAAAATTGTAATTTCCCTCTTTTCTCTCCTTCGCTAAACCGGAAACTCGCGATTTTCCGTTATCATTAATCGGCCCATTTATCTGCCGGCACCAACAGTCTTCTGACCTAGTGCCAAACGAAATTGAACGTACACGTAGATACAACTGCATTATCTCATCGGACAGCACTTGCCAGTCCGCGAAATGAACATGCACATCCGCGCGCATGGCCGGTATCATCGCGCGCTCAACGAACGTGCATGCGGAAAGTTTAAGCGTGCGGACGCGTGTGCGTCGCATGCGTACATGAACGGTGCACACTTTGCACGTGTGCGCACTTTCTCGTACACGCGAGCATTCATGAGTGTATGCGCGCTCGCGAATCGCTCTTTCCTTCTGTCAGCGAAGACCGACGACCTTGGCCTCGTGACCATGAGCGGTTAATTCATTATATTAACGCGATACGGTATTTCATACTTCCCTCATAATTCGCATTTGGTGGCTTTCTCCGTGCATTATAAAGAATATTCTGAGTTAAACGAGTTAGATGAAAAAATCTGATTAAAAACTCTTAAAAAGACACTATGGCTTTCTTGTTAATTATTCATAATAATTAATTCATTAATTTATATTAGATATATTAACAAAAAAGAATTTCAGAGAAAAGAACTTTAAAGATTTCAAAAATATTTTGTGTTTGAAAAATACAGAAAAGAACAAAAAATAATTATTTTCATACCCTTATATTCCTTAGAGAAGACAAACTTTATATTTTAATATATTGGCAGTTAATACATTTCGCATGTGTATGGAATATTTCTACGAGAACAAAAAATTATAGAAAAAGATACAGTAAATAACTAAAGCGATAAGTAATTGATTTTTTTATAAAATATAATTACATGATAATATTTACATGCCCGATTAAGATCAACGTTTTTAGAATTAAATCAATTAGTTGCATGCATTAGACATATGTGCAAATTTTCCATCGGAAATTTCCTTGGAATTTATTTTATTATTAATTATGAAAATTAAGATAATCACCCAAGATAATCAAATAATAAAAGGAAAGATATATTTGGAAATATCGCGTTAAGTGTTAATGTGTTATATGTATATAATTTGCAACAATAACGAATAATTCACTCGGCTCTAATCAAACTAAAAATATATGCGTTTAGAAACAAGCGGAATGCGGTGATCGAGAAAAAAGATGATCCGTCATTCTTGTAGGTGGCAATTAGCATGACACGATCACGGGGATCGTAATATCGGGCCGTACATTAAATTAGGATGAAACAAGTACTGAGAGCGGCTTGAATGCGACTGCGTGAGTCACGCTCACGAACCATGACTCATGAGAAAATCGCCGGTGGAATCCGTGAAAACGTAAAACCAATCGCGCATCGACAAGTATATGCGTAATATGTACAAATTGTGCAGGAAGCTTCGAAGTACAAACTTCTATCTTATTCTCCTCATTGCGACGCACGCTAGTAATCTGATGTTTCGCTAGACGAAGCATTCAGCTCCATAAGTAACGAATTAGCGGCAAGAAAATATCTAGGTTACTCGAGACATTAAAAATATTATTGGAAACAATAAAAAATATGGAAAATTTTCTAAATATGTAAAAACTTGGTGATGATATCACAACCAATTTCATTAAGTAATGGTAGCGCGACGAGTGTGCCATTACATGGATCATTTTCTCGATACAAGGTCTTCGGATGATTGTTATTTGTATTTTGCAACAGTTTACGCAAACGCTTCATCATGAAAAAAAACTTCCAATGGAGACGATAATGATTTGTTTTACACTTTACATGAGCATGATGTACGATCATAAGCTGAATAATTTTACTTGCACGCGCTATTGATGTTCATATTGTCAGATATTTACGCGATGCGCAAATACCAAATTCTGTATGAATCACATAATTGTTCATCCTTGTATTATTAATCATATGACAAGTAGACTTAAGAGTATATTAACAATGTAATTTATTAAAACTGATAAAAGAGAATTTTTATCTTATGCATCTATTAATGCTCGATATATGTATGCGCATTGCATCAATGAAGAAAAGAATATGTAAATGAAAAATATAAAAGAAAAAAAAAGAAATACTAAATATCTTGAGACTATGTCTGATTGAATCAAACATATAAATTAATCAAATTTACAATTAGCTTATTTTTCTGCATTATATACTTTTTTAGATGTTGTATCTTACCTTTATGAAGAAATATAGAAAAATCCAATTAAAGTTTAGCGATGTAAATATTTTTTAAACATAATAAAGATTTGATAAGTAACCTAATTATGATATATAACCTAATTCGAAATACTTTTATAGACATTAGCATTTGATAGAATAAGTTAGTAAAACGAAAATCTTCGCAATCCAGAACGGTTGGATCATCATAAAATGTTAGCTCCGACTCATCTCACCATCATTACATATTGTGAATATTTTGCAATATTTTGTCTTTTTGTTATCTCATGAATCCTATTTAGCAAAATAGAAATTTATTTTTTATGATTAAATAAATCTTGATAAAGTTGTAAGTCTTAATGAAGTTGTAAATCTTAATGAAGACTCACAATGAATCTGTGAATTTGCTATGCATAAAATATAAAGTAACGAATAATTTAGGTTGTTTGTAAAAGAATTATGTAATAATAATCTAAACTTATAGCCTTTATAGGATCTACGAGTTTTTATTTTTTGTGTTATCATATCTTTACAATGTCAATGGAGACATCTGTAGAACAGACGATTAACTCGTTTGCACGCCCACGCAGAAATAGTGAGTCAGATTCTACGCGTAGAAGATCACACGTATTAGTATAATTAGAAAATGTTCGTATGTGTATGTATTTTTTGTTGTGTGGAAATTACATCATAGTAAACTTCTTTACCGATTGACAGATTCTTCTCTATCGACTGTGGAAAAAATACGATACAGCATAAAATTATGCCATCATCGTAGACGTGCGCGTTAGAC
>Ga0157364_1000984_pt1 | contig 22717 bp, 12 predicted proteins | sample AttsexASBM2_FD_111476 | JGI IMG/M metagenome (GOLD analysis project Ga0157364, IMG submission 111476) | Fungus gardens microbial communities from leaf cutter ant in Ribeirão Preto, State of São Paulo, Brazil - Atta sexdens ASBM2 | ecosystem: Host-associated > Fungi > Mycelium > Unclassified ...
TCAATTTAGCCACTTCATGACTCTGTACTTATGAATTTAAATATATTAGATATATTTCTATGTTTTAGGATTTATTTAGGTTTTATTTGCCAAATATTTGATTTTATTTTTGAAGCACAAAAACAACAGTTTTGCTGAAATATTTTTAAAATTTTGGATAGATACAACTCTAAAAATAATTTTATTAGACCATCAAAATAATTATGTAGAACACTCTAACTGATATCAAAAGTTTTTGCAGAATTTCTTATTATGCTTGAAAATTCTTACAAAATATTTTTAAATCTGTGTCTAGTTAAATTTTTTAATACTTCAGCAAAATATCCGTGATTCTTGCATATTCCATATGAGAATATTTATATATTTTGCGCGAGAGTAGTAACTTTCTCAAGAAAGTTACTAAGATTGCAAAAATTGCCAATTGACTCAATGTCAACAGTAACTCTCTTACAATAGTAACTCTTACAATTGTATTTAATAGTAAGTTTGCGATAACATTTCACAATTCTCATTTCTTACAAGTCATCTCTCGATTCTGATTTTATGGACTCTACTGCTCTACAAAGTGTGTGAAAACTCGAAAATTTGAAAAGCGAAAATATTATTGCATTAATAGGCGCTTGTTATAAATGTATTCTTATAGAAAAATAAAACTTCTTTATCAAACTTTAATTAAATGTCATATTCTTTGCATTTGCAAAGTTCCTTTATTAAATTAAACATTTTAGTTATTAATAACTTTGTTCCTCCTTTAATGAATTCTGTTAAACTTTATTACATATATTTATGTAAACTTGTCAAATTACATTTCGATTAAAAGTGTGTAGTACTCTTTTCATCTTATTTAATATATTTAATTTATTTAACATTATATGCTTATATAATATATTATAGTTTTATTATAAATTTATTTTAATATGTTTATTTTGAATTTATTTATCACTGTTGGCACAATTGCTATTATATATACTATCAGTTAAAATGTCAAATGTGATACAATATATGAAAAAGATACACTAAAATTTCAACAGAAATCGATATTATATAATGTGATTAAAAAGTGTACAACGAACACACACTGTGTGATATAGATCATAATTAATCCTCGCCGCAGCGAGCGATAAAACAAATTTTTAAGTTGCAAGTTGGATCTCTCTCTCTCTCTCTCTCTCTCTCTCTCTCTCGACGCGACCACGAGATTGCATTTCGAGACAGCCACGTTGATTAACCCCAGCTAACAACGCCCGCGGGAGCACCCGTTATACAATTCCCACAAACATCGTCAAATATTCATCCTCCGCGCGCCGCCAGGCGGGAACGTCGATTCGCGATCGACTCGTCCGCCGTTTACGTTTTTATCTCGGCTTCGCGATGAACCCGACGGCACCCCGACACTCGTTTCCGGGCACCCCGGGTGCCGAAGCAATAAACGAGGAACGGTCCTCTCACCAATCTACCCCCGACTTTTACCCCGTTCTGTTCCGACAGCGACAGCTCTCGACGCGTTTGGCGATTCCGGACTCCAACGGACGCTCCTGGCGGCTGCCGATAACGCGTTATCGAATATCGAAGAGGTAAATAATTTTAAAAACCGCGCTATCGCGAATCGCGGGCCCCGAACGCGGAACTTGTACCGTTGAAAAATTGAAACGTTACGCATTTTTACGCCATGAATTAAAACAAAAGCAAATTACTCTAGACTATTATATTATACATCACGTAAATTCAGTTCTTTACACGTCATATTATATTATCAGACATATCTCTCTAATCAAATAATCATATTTTTACAATTTATTTTTCAAAAATAATTAAAAGTATTATAATTTTTGTGTTATTAATTTCTAAAAATTTCAAACATTTGTAATTTTTTAATAATATTTTACATTTAAAAATATTTATTATATATATATATCGGAGACTTTTTGCGGAAATTTTTAAATCGAAATTGAAAATAAAGATTGTCTATCCAATAGAAACAGTAATGTTTTTATTGAATATCGAATATATTTCGAAAATCTCTGACAATGAGAATTAAAAGAATTTATTTTAACAACAGATTTCGGCAGGTGTCAAATAGTCGTTACCACCTGTAACTCTTTTCCTGCTCCCCCTTCCCTCAAAAAATTGATGTGTAACATTTGCGACACAAGCTCAATAGTTCTGTTTGCAGACCAGTGAAACATGGTTGTTGTATCGCGCTTCCGTTTTTCCGACGCGGCGTCGATCGAGCGAAACAGACGATGCTCTGTTTGTAAATGTCGTGCCGTTTTAATGAACCGTATGGTCGATAATAGAATCCGTATATCTCACCCCCGACCTCGAACCAACCTGGAACCGCACGCGAGCATCGGCGTCGAAAGCATACACACGCGGGCTGTCTCGTTTTATCTCTTTTCTCTCTTTTTCTGCCCCTCTTTTTCTCTCTCCCTCCCCCCTCCCCCCCTTTCTCTCTCTCTCTCTCTCTCTCATGCGCATTCACTGGTAGCTAACCAAATTAAACGTAATTTGAATATCGTTTGAAATTCAATCGAGATGCTCCGCGACGGGCCGCCTCTTCTGTCGACGGACGTTATCGAATAAAAATATCGAAAATTCCACGCGCGCAGGCACAACGATCACGTCCGCCAAAGCTATCGAACGGAATTTCCGAAATTCCGAATGCTATCAGAGGGAAGCGGATTAATAGAGAGATACATCGAAAGAAAGAAACAGAGAAATCAAGCTAGACAAATGTGAAGCGGAATGGAGTTTTTGTTTGGCGTAGTTCCCAATCTTCTCCTCTCACTTTTTATAGTTTCACGACCGAAGCACACGATTTCCGTATATTTCCGGAACTCAATTCGTGAATATTATCTTTTTATTGTTTTCCTATACGAGTTTACAATTTTCATTATCCAATGTTTTGCGGATAACTAACTGAATTACTTACTGCAAACGTAAACTGATTTAGAGATAGAGAGCCTGCATATAAACAAAAGTAATATAAATTAATCAGAAAATATTAATCTTTATGTTTTAATTAAGATACCTTTTATTATGTCTTTTAGACATAGAGTGATTATACTTATCGCTTTACTAAACAAGCAGTGAGAATACTATCCAAAAGCAATTTGTCATTGTCGCCAGTGAAACAATCAAACAAGCATCGGACAATTTGTGAGAAACTTGTACGCGCTATTGATCGAAGCCATCGAGTCGCTCGACCAAATTACAAAGTCCAGACACGACACAGAATGCGGAGATAACCGCGAGAGAAACGACGATGAATATCGAATTGAAATGCAAAAATCGCTTACTTTTCGTTAGAATAAAAATTGACACATTTTTACATTGTCGTCTATTTCTTATTATTTTTATTATACTTAATACGATTTTTTAAGAATGCCGTTGCATTTATTTTCTTAATGAATAAAACTATTAATTTGAGTAATCATAAAATCTAAAATAATTTAATATCTTAGTTTAATTGCAATTTTTATTTGTTTAGAAGAAAGAAGAACATATCGTGATTTCCATACAGAAGATCAATCTAATATAAGGAGATTCTAAAATCATTTGTTTTACCGATTCAATGGGACATACGATTTACACACCATTACACACTAGTGCAATATCGCACATGTATGTGGGTACAAATTTTCTAACTAATCTTTCGTATTAAGTATAATTTTAAGATCCCAACATTATTATTTATTTATTCATATAATCCCTAATCCAAACCAATCTAAATCAAAGATACAATTTTTGCTTCATATACAAATTTTATACATACAAAGTATAAAACTTGTATATGAAGAAAATATTGTTCAATATCAAAAGTTGATAACAAAATTATAATTCCAACTTTTTTTCGTTTTTTGCATAAAGTCGACCCGGTTTGAACTATATATTACTGTTTATACTTTAATTTTGGAAAAGGATTTTCAAATCTCTATAAAGGCAACTAGAAAAATATTTATGAAAAATAATCGTATTTGGTCAATAAAACAGACGACTTTAGAATTCCTTCAAAAACAAAAATTAGATGTATGTGACAGTTAACATTTCGATACACGATATATGTATTATACCTATCATTAAAAGTGATCCGAAATGACGTCACTTGCTTATAGTTTAGACCCTGAATCATAATTCGCTTGAGAACTCGCAGAAGTATGAATAGATCCAAGACTTCCTGCTTCAGAGGCGAATGATTAAAGCCGACTAAAGCCGCTTGCAAGTTCACGGGAAATCTCCCGATCTTCGCGGTGAAGTTTGCGCACTCGGTCGGACAGTTCGCTCGCGAGGATTTATTCGCTGACGGGATATATCGAGTCATCGAGCTGTATTACGGATATACGGAAGCGGGACAAAACGGAAACCGGACGGGATCGTAACGGCATGAAACGGGACGGTACAGCTGACCGCGTTCGCAAATGCGGATCGATCACGATGGCGGGCGATTGAGACCATAATCCGTTTAATTCCCGACTAACGAAACGTCCTTTGTGTCGATTAACCTGCGCCAATCCGCCTGAACCCATCGCTTCGCCGAATCGACCGCGACTATGCCGTAAGGTCGAACTTTCCGATCGAGTGGTCGCATCGATCGGCCAAAACGCGGTTCGGAGAAACCGACCACGCGCAATTGTTCCCAGTCATTACATCCCGCGACGCATCGAATATCTCAATCAGCAATCGGACAAAGTAAATCCGATGTCATGTTCCGAATAATCGCGTCAATGTCGCCGTTGACACTGATAAAGTTAATTGAGGGACACGTCACAAGGGAGCCAGAGGTGCGACAGTTGCAATATTGTTATACGTAAAGCTAAAACAATTGACACATACCAGTTAAATAATGAAATTTAAATAAAATGAATAAAAGAGAAAGGAAGGAAATCAAATTAATCTTTTAGATTTATAAATATAAAGTCATTAAGTTTCATTATTATTAGTGAACTATTATTAAGAAATATTATTAAATTTAATTAAGTTATTGAATTAATTAAACACACGGAAAGAACGAATTTTGCTAAAATATCTAAAACTTTATCACATTATAGCCGCTTTTATTTCTCCAATTATTTTGATGATTTGACAAAATTTATTTTTAGATCTGTATTTAGCTAAATTTTTATTTTATAAATACTTTAACCATTTTGTTCGTACAGAATTAAGGTCTTGCCTTTTTTTAGTTTTATCTGTAGAACTAAAATGTCTTAATGCGTTTACTCATTTTAATTTTATTTTCTATTACGTGCAATATATTAATATGAAAAGTATAAATCCTTTTACTTTAATATGAATTATTTTATATTTTACTTATACTCCAGATTACCGTTCAAAAATTAATACGTTTATGATTTGTAGAATTTTTTACATAATTATCAATATATATGAAAATAGGAAAAGATAATTAAATTCTAAAATAAATGTTATATTTGCCATTTTACTTTTCCTACTTCTTTGCTACTCACGTTTGCATGATTCTCGATCGTATAGTGCAGATAGTATAATCTATATGGGAATTCGGCGCCATGCAGGAGTCGACATTTTCACGTATATTGCTATGTAACCTCGCTTGCGTATTGCATCGTGCGCAAACGTGATGTGGTTGCATTTACCGAATTCAGTAGATCTGTAGTTATGTTTTTGTATATACTTTATCACTTTAACTGCGTGCGAGCAGAGAGAGAGAGAGAGAGAGAGAAAGAAAGAGAGGGAAAAGAGAGATATAATATTGACTCGATATTATATATGAAAAATTCTTCTAAAATTTTTTTTATCGATTTCACTTTCTTTGCCGAGAAAAAAAGTTGATCGTAGCATTTTTATTGCAGTTTCAGAATACATTATTATTCATGTTGATAAATGAAATTCATTTCTCATTTTTGAAGGTGAAAAAAGAAATGGAATTACTTAATTGACAAACATAAATTTGTATAAGAATCATTAACTCATAGTGATTCTCGACTGGTAATTTCTTGAATGATAATAAGCTTATCTAAATACTGGTGTATTCTGCTATATAAACTTTACGAGATATTACAGTGCCTTTGCCATGCGTTACAATCGTCTTATTATACCAGACTGGAGTATGTGGAGTGCAAATTCCGCATTTGTATTGTTACACCGCTCGTGCTTCCACACCTATGAGGATCACGTAATTATGCAATAATACCCCGACTGTCGACGCGGGAATATAGTACGTTAGAAATTTCGCCACAAATGTCGAAACGGCGAGTCACGTCGTACATTTCCACGCGTGACCACGATATTCGATAGAGGTTTATTTTGGCCCATGAAAATTGGATTTTCCAGGGTAGTACAGGACTGGAGCTACGTGCGCCGTGCACCGCAATATATGCAAGCGTGATCCAGGGGAGCAACGTATCCGGAAAATACAATATTTGATTTCTCACACAACTCGTCTATTTCGCAGAAAATTCGATGTTGTGCGATATAATTGTGACGTTATCCTTTTCACTTGTGTTTTTGATCGCGAACATTTTCTCTATTTGCGTGTGTTTTGTACCATTTTTACACAATTTCACAGTTCACGCGACCCAAATCGTTCGATGCAGTCAGAAAATCAATTCTTATAATATAATCTTTAATTACAAATTAGAATAGCAAACGTATTTGACATGAATATAAATGAAGAGAATTTGCTCATCATCTTTCATTTTATATTTGATCATTATGTTAATTCAGAATCTAACTTGCATTTAAACGTATCCTAATTCGAATTTTTCTCGAAATCATTAATTTTAATATACTTTTATTTTATTAAACATTATATATGTATTAAAACTGATAGCAGATAGCCGACTTTTAGTTTCGAGACAAGGGATGATTCTGACCCTTTCAAACAGACCGCGGAGATGAATTACGTCAAAGTAAATTGATTTCGAAGCAATCTCCTGTTCTACTTCCTGCGGGCGGAAGGCGTTGTCGGATTTATGAGAAAAGCTCGAAGATTCTGGAACGGTTTTCAAAAGTATTATATTTCCCGTCGATTACATACACATACAGTACATGCAGTACGTATACAGACGTCCTAACTTCAACATGAAAAAGATCTTAGAGTACGTGTGACTTAAAAATATAAAAAAAACTTTGCCAACTTGCAGCTTTTTCTTGGAGAAAAAAAAAAGAATATACAGCAGGAGCAAAAAAGATTGGGTAAATTATAAAATATGTTCTCATATGTATAAGTATATTATATTGTATGCCCTTTTTCCCGGTTTAATCCTAAGGTTTCTCGCTATATCCTTTTCTATGTCTGAATGAAAATATTGAAATATTTTTTACGAGTGAGTATTGTACACGTCCCCCATTCCGTGGCTTGCACTTGCAGTTTATTTTAGAATAGCTATCGCAATATAATCTCATTATTCCGCGAATACCTGAATGAGACAGGCGTGGAGAGAAATATGTATACCGGTTCGCATCTCGTGCGGATCTCGCTCCGCATCTCTTTTCTAGCCTCCGCTTTCTTTCCTTATTCCGGTAGCTTCCAAGAAATCTTTCCTCGCGAACTCTGGATTTAGTTGATGAACACCGGTATATACATCCCGTTCCGCAAATACTTTCAGACGCCTACACGTACTTGGCCAGATTGAGCGTAAAATGCAGAAGAATCAGTTGCGCACACGAATGGTGTATTATGTATACATGTATCTAATATAAAGTAATGTGAAAGTAAACCAACATATACGTATGTAAAAAGGATTTGCAAACGAAACAATTTTTTATTATATTTCAGACAACGAAGATACGATATATTGAAAGAGAAAAACAAAGAGAGACCAAGTTTAAATTATTTTTAATTAAATATAATAACAATTTTTATTAAATTAAAAAAATGTCATTAACTTGGAAAAATCATTAAAACTGTAACTTTCAATCTCACTTTGTTGTTTCATTTTTTTCCAACCAAATTTTCACAAAAAATCGACTAATTGTTGCATCAAGTGCCTTCATGTTACAGATAAATTTAAAAAAATAAAATTTTATATCTATAGATGTATCGCTGTAAAAAGAAGGCAATAACGTCGTGCTAGTATTGATGTTTTCCTTGGCTTTAAAAGTATCGCGGCTAAGACGAGAATTTGCGAAATTCATCTTTAAATCTCAAGCGCGTTCTTGCGCGTGGCACAGCCCTTCTGCCAAGAAAAACACAGTCACGTTGCGAAAGATTAATCTACGTCCGCTATTAGGAACAACGTTGCCTGGGAAGAATCCGCACATCATAGGCGTTATAAGGCTAATAGTAAGTCAGTGAAAAAACTCTCTTGAATTTTCAAAGAAACAGGCAAAATTAAATTTAGTTTATTTTTTTAGATAAAACTTTAGAGAGAAAATAATTTAGTATCGTCTACTATCTTCGAATATAGCAATAAAAATCTTATTCAACGTATACGAAATTGCAGAAAAAATTATAAAAATGAAATTTTTTACGCAATAGTAAAAGTATAATGTTTATAAAAATTTTATTGTAAATTTTAGCATCTTGCAAAGTAAACTTATGACATATTTTTATTTTGTAAAATAAATTTGAAAATTTAATTCAAATTTTTAAGGCATAACTTTCCAAAAAAAATTGTACAAGTTTTTATTTTAATAACATAATTTTTATATATTTCTCAATTGCTACACTTTGCAAATTATATTATTTTTTAAATATTCAAATGATAATAATAATAATCTCTCTCTTGATTTTTTTCGTAACTTTTTTTATTCATTTCCTTTTTATTATAGAATATTGTAAAATTATAAAGAAATATTTTAATATATATGTGTTACTGTGTATAACTTTTAGAAATATATGATTACTTGTATTTCGAATTTTAGTTAATATAATTTACATTTTGATATTTAAGAATTTGAACAAATATCTATCTTTCTTCAATTCTTTATATCAATTCTTTATATGTTTAATACACTTCAACAGCAATATGGCTCTCGTAAAACAGAAATAATATTAGGTCAGCTCACTAAAAACAAGTGTCATAAAATTTTACATCATTTTACGTAACTGTTCTCAGTAACGATTAATACGCCGAGAGTATGCATAGACTAAAAATATTCATAGTCAAGGTTAAAATAACTTCTAAAATTTATCCTAGTCTAAACGGATATCAATGTCAGCTTCTTAAATTAACATGGGATATCTCTGGAATGAGATTCTCATTGCTAAATTGTTAAAATGTTAGGTCACATCAGTAATTTAATAATATAATAATAGATAATGTATAAATAATAGATAAAACAAAAATTATCCTATTATTTTATTATTTTTAAAAATATTTCAGAATGACATTGCGTAAAGTTATTAATATATGATATAGTCAATAATAATATTAATATTGATTACATTGAAAACTTTTTTTAATACAAAATGTTTTTAAATTATAGAATCTCTTTTCTTTTAATAAAACGTACTAGAAACTATTTATAAAAGTAATCTCATCGATTTACTTATAGCCATTAAAAAAATTCATAATTTCCTTTAAAAACACAATAATAAAATCGAATCAATCCTTGAAGCGAATCAATGTCTCCGTCTTTATGTTAAATAAACCTCAAAGAAGCATTCTTCGCAGTTAACAAAAGCTTTCGCGCTTCATGCGATTACAAATTGACAATAATCAAGGTACAAAGGAAGTCCCGATCGGACGCTTCGTATTAACGATACCCAACGATTGGATCTAAGCGGATTACACGCGCACGCATATGCGAATATCAACGTTCTAAATCGCGCGACTTCCGACTGCCGTCGTCACCGCGCTTGGGAACGGTCGACCGATGAATGGGCTAGAATGAATGGCGACTCGGCTAAAGGACGCTTATGAATGGCGCGTATCAGCAGTCGTGCCGCGCGCGTACACGCGATCCCGCAAGCTGTTTCGAAAGCTTATATCCACGCACTAAGATAAAAGCTGCAGAGAAAAAATAAGAATGCAAAGAAAACTCGGAATTGCAACTACCTCTTGACTCAATTAAAATCAAATTTTCTTTACAAGGAATAGTGAAGTATTATCTTGTAGTTGTCTGATTTATAAACGTATCTCATTACACGAGCTATTGTAATTACACTATTCGACAAATTTATACTTTTTTTCTAAACCACGAACGGGACGAAGTGATTTTTTTGTCGCTGAAAAAATTAAATTAAATTGTAGTAAATGAAATTGTTCATGTCATGTTTTTGAGAAAATTGAACCCAAAAGGCATTTTTTGTATTTTTTAGCTAAAGTACCTTAAAAACGTGACGTAATAAAATCTTATTTACGAATTCTCGTTTTTAATAAAAAAATTTATAGAAGTTATCTATTGCTATACTAGCTGCTTTATGTAAGAAATAATAGTTACAATGGAAAAAAAGAGAATTTAAATTTATAATAAATATAACTATTTGAAATAAGGATAGAACGGAAGAAAAAATTGCAATACACTACTTATATTTTTTCCGTAGAATTTAATAATGCTATTAGTATTCGTTCCAATCAATTTTTTGTTAATTGTTTAAAACAAATTATTGATATCTGAATTATTTGAAAATTATCAAATATAATTTTCAGATAATTCAGGTTCATAATTAGTGACTCTATAATTAGATACATAATAATAAAACATAATTTAGCTAGAGTTTATTTCTCTCGTGAAATTTCTTCTACACATTCTTGTATATATACGTATCTTTATACATATCACAGCAATTTTACATATTCCTTTCGCCACTATGCGATATTAACATGTAGTAACAAATAAATCAAAATTACACTTTTGTTTCCCGATATCTCAAAAAGATCTAATTATCCCAATTCAAATAGACAGTAAATTGAATTTACGTACGTTTGTTTTCATCTTTTCACTCATGTAATCGTACTCGCTAATCATCTTTTTTCATTTCTTTTTCTTTTTACTTTATTATACGCTCGAATAGTACAGATGTGTTTAAGTTTTCACAGGAGAGAAGATCGCTGCTAATAATTAGAATTAAGTTACCGAGCCGGGAGGCAGGATCGACAGAGGTAAAATTATCGCGGTAAGAACGAGATAAATAAGAGGAGCATGTACACATCTTGTTGGCTTCGACAGTGCGTAACCGCTAAACCTCTCCTAACCACACTGAGCATTAAAACGAGCATCGGCCATGAGAAAAAGGATTAGTTTCTTCGAAGGCATTTAACCATGATTACGGGATCGATCGTACTAACCGCTCTCGCACGCGATTGAAGTAGTGTGCGACACGCGCGATTAGCGTAAATCTGCACTTGAGAAGCAAAAAGATCCAAATGCTAGATTTTATTTCATAAGGAGAATACATGAAAATACACGAGGATAAATTTTATAGAAACTCGCAAATTTAATTAAATATAAAATAACGCAAAGTTTCATTATCCACATAAAATACTTTAGGATAAAATAAAATTATACGAACATGATCTCTTCTGCTTCTCAAACATGAAGTACATTTCGTTTATAAAATCCACACAATTCTATCCTCGATCTTTATTTCATTAAAAAGAGATCGAAGCTTATTAAATTAGGTTAGCGATACAAAAAATGATTACGACGTTCAAAATATGTGTCGAGGAAAATCTTACAGAAAGCTTATTTCATAGTCATAAAGATATTTCATAGTCATAAAGAAGATTTCGCTTCTTATATATATAGTGATGTTTCCTCACTCGTATCTCACCAGCTTAGCTATTCGGCGTATATTACAGGAGTCTATGATAATAGTCCAGTAAAAAGTTCGACACTCCCAGGGTCAAAGATCTCAAAGCTCTCATCTCTCTCAACTCGCCCGTGAAAGCGAAGTGTCTCTCTCATGCTCTCGCATTTATCAGGCATGCTTCTCGTGGCCACTTCGCGATATACTTCGATAAACGACACGCGAATGAGAAAGAGTATTGATGTATGCGACTTGTCCCGTTCAGTGAATAACCAGCTGAGAATCTTATTAAATAACTGAATATCTCTCGAGATAAAATATTACTCCTTTACGCAAGTACATGTAGTACAAGATTTAATGTTTCAAATATATCAGCTTTGCGTCAGGAGAGAATTATTTTATATTCGTAATGTGAATAAAAATAAATAAAACGAAGAGATTATTGATTTAAATGCTTTACTGTAAAAATAAGAAAAGATGCAGCGATCGTTCACTGTCGTGATACTCCAAACGCGAGGGGAATGCGAGATACTGCGTGACAATGTCGGTCACTCGTATGTTATTCCGTTTGAAAAGTGTTCTTCTCCAGTAGCACTTTTTTATCTTATTTTTTTGCCATACATCGTCCATTTTCGCGAACCGGATGTGCGATATTTGAAGTCGTAAAATACCATGCATGTGAAAGAATCAGTTGCTCTCGCGTATCGGAAAACAAATATTTTTTTGCTGTCTATGGTGACCTTAAATATTTCATCTGACCGATATTTTTCTTTTGTCAATTTCCTGCTCGATGTCGTTTATTCAATGAACTGATGTTTCGCAATGTGTAAACAAATATAATAGCGAATTCCATCGGTTGCACTTAATGTATGCCGATGCAAACATTGAATAAACTGTTACAGAAAAATTTAACTAGATACAAAATCATAATTTAATAACTTGTGCTAAGCAACAGACCAATTGGTGTAATCAAATCTATCAACCTGCAAATCTATCATAAGTTCATTACAAACATTAAATTTATTTAAAATAAATTCTGAATCCAAATTTAATACTTCAATCAAAATTATTAAATTAAAACAATTTATTACATAAAATCGCTTTTTCGGTAAAATTTTATCTATACTTCAAGAAAAAATAAATTCTTTGTTTTAAGTATGATATTAAGTTTTTCTAAAATTTGTAATAAGTAAATTTAACAAGAAAATATTCTTTATTAAACATAATTATTATTTAAAAGAAAAAAAAATCTGAGTAATCACTTTTTTTAGCAGTTGAATGATATTTTCTGTGCGTACAACAATCTTTCTGGCAGTTATCGATTTAATTTAAAGATGGCTGTTAAAAGTCCAAGCGACTCCGAATAATAATAACGAATATGATTTTATTTTCAATTCGATATTTGTATTATTAATTCATAAGTCAAGAATGTCACTCATGTTTGTGACTCATGTAGGACATACGCAACAGATTCAGTTCCAATACAAGAAAACTTCTTCGTCAACTATCATCTCCGTCATGTTATGAAATCCAAGCACGTTGTTGCCGATAAATCAACGCAACAGTCGGACGATCTCGCGGGCAATTCTCGATCGTCCGGCCGGCCGATCAATCACACGCTTTCAATCCTCGACACGTGTGTGATCCGGCGAACGTCCCGACATACGTACGAACGAATGAACATCAGCGTAGTATCGCGAATCAGCACCAGGTGGGCAGCTCACGCTAATTCACCAGTTAGCCCCATGCGGCTGGCATTTGACGTCGATTTGCATCTGCCTACCTGTACTCAGAACTGATCGGACCCCTGCCGTAATTTAAAGAGAACATGAAGTGAAATCGATAGCCAAACAAATCAAATTTAAAGTTACGTTCTGGACGTGTCCTCCTTTTCTGATGTCTGTTCAAATACGTCTGGGTTTGGAAAATTTACCTAAGTTTACCTTATCTTTTCTTAAGAGATTTCTTATTGAAATTAACTTTATTCCATATCTTGTTTCATTCAAATTTTAAAGTCCCAAATTGACTATAACTATATTGTAATGTTTAATTCATTTAAATAATATCTGCAGAAGACTTAATATGTATTAATATGTTATATTATGGACAATGATTGAAACAATGTGATAAAAATGTAATATATTCATCGTATACTGCATATATTTATAATTCATGAAATACGTAAAAATTCTTATTTTTCGTTATTTCTTGATGTCATCTGCTTTTTGAATTTCTTTCAAGTCATTCCATTGTTTCTAAAAGATAATCTAAACCTTACTTCCTTCAACTTCTGTAACAAGTGTTCTAAAGTTTGTCTCGTCCTAATCACATTACCGACTTTCACCTCTCTTGGCCTCCAGTTAAGACTATAACATATTGTCTGGGGAATTAATTGAACGGCTGCGAGACGCGTTGACCGCGTATGGGATATAATGGATGGATAGTCGCGGCTAGATAATAGATGGATGGATTCGCTGGTGGATGATAATGGGTCGTGTCAAGTACGAGACGAGACGAGACGAGACGAGACGAGCGAGACTGAAGTAATCCAAGTGCCTACAATGTGTACGCGACACGAGGTCGAAGGCTCTCCGTCTGTAACGTCACGATACTCGTTTGTCGTCTCCACTAACACCAGATCTACGTGCCTATGTGTATAGACTTACATACCAAAGGCAGCGAAGTATCTTTTGTAAATTTTTTTATATGAAAGTAATTTGTTGAAAATATCGAAGAAAAATTTCTTGTTTGAACTTGCAATTTTCAACATTAAATACCTATAACTTTAATTAACATTAATCATTATTTAATTTACAATTTTTTAAATAAAATTTACTTGGAAATAAGTTAAAGATATAATTTTATTAAAGTATAAAATCACAATAACATCAAAAGCAAAATAGTCTTCAAACCCAATTTGTTATATTATTAATAAATTAAGTTTGCAGACTACTTAAATACTATATTTCTAATTTAAATCATTGCAAATTGCAATAGGAAATCAAATTAATCAATTTTTTCAAAATATTCTATAACTTGCTCTATTGACATTCCCGAGGAGTGCAAGATTAATTATTTCAAAAAAGATGCGAAACAATTATTTTTGATAATTTTAATAAAAAGATAATAAAACTTTCATAATGCAGACATATCGTTTCAATGTAATTTGATTCATATATTAAAACCCATAATAATAACGGTGTTAATCATAAATAAATAGCACAACTATGTGAGAGAGCTTAATATGGGGAGAGTTTGTTATGTGAGACCTTAATGTGATTAATCATGTCAGGCATACCACGATTATTGTAATAATAGCGATTCGTCATTTTGATAACCTCTGCACAAGGCCCAATTAAGACAATTGCTCGATCCGACCGAATTCTATTCTGCGTGCAATTAAAAAATGCTTTACTAACAATGCGTTTCCTCGTTCGCCAACGCTACGCCCATGGAAATTAATCCGCGTAGCCATAAATTGATTAAGCTACTGAAAGCCGGGTAATTTATTTTTCACTTTGTTTTATTGCAGATCAGTGCGGAAAGTGTCGCGCCAGCACGAAGAGGCTAAATCTCAACAAGTACTGCAAAAGAGACTACGGTAAGTGTTCCCGTATCAAACAACGTTGTGAACAAAGAACTGTGTAATTGCACTCACCCCTCTGATATAATGGAACCCAAGCTGTAGAAACCCAAACAACACGACAAACGTCCCACCTCTCTCTCCCGCCATCACGAGATTCTATAATTAAGTCGTTCTTATATCAACTATCACATTTCTAAAAATAAAACGACCTATTCTAAAGTAAAGGGATATATCACTTTAAAATCTGTCTACACTCATATTTAAAACTATTATACAACATCTTTATGTTACGACGAATTTCTTAAGATAAAATCTATATTTTCTTGTAGTTTCTTGATCAATAAGAATAAATATTTTGATAAATATTTTAAATATTATAGAAGATATAAAGAGAAATATTCAATTTTCATTAAAGAATCAAACAATCAAAAGTTTCAAAGTGTATAAAAATGAAGAAATTATATCCAATATGACTCCATTATTTTTGCAATACAAACAAGTAATACAAAACTTCTAATCCAATATCGCACTGACAAGTTAAATGACAGCGCTCGAAAACGACAATAAACGTAGTGATGTAGACAATCCTGGCTGGCCGATGTGGAAAAACATTGCGCGACACAAAGCTACTGGAATTGTTTCGGCTTTTATCGGGAATAGATGTGCGCCCGCCCCAATAATGTGTGGAGGACGCATGTAAAACAACGATTTATGCCAGAGTGCCGTTCTCTCTCTCGAAAGTCCTCGAAAAAGTCGAACATAAATGTACGCACAGGGAGAGGGATCCGAAGGGAGAGAAACAGGGAGACAGTAAGAGAAGAGACAGTAACGGATTTTGCTTTTAGAAAGCCCTGCATTTGCATAAAAAGATTAACAAAAGACGTTTTAAGGAAAATTATATTAAACGAAATTAAATTGGATATTTATAAAATAGAAAATAATTTTAAAAATCACTTTTAAAAAGAATCTTTTCTATTTTCTAATTTCCAATTTTTTCTATAATTATACTAATTGCTTTATATCCTGCATCTATTATTCTTTATAATAAATAATTTATAAAAAATGAATATCTTAAATTTCGTTATTTCGTTATAAAAAATTTTAAATTTCACATCGGTTTATAATACTTGGGGCTCGGAGTTCGCTAAACCCGTCATTGAGGAGAACGAGAAAGAAAGGATAGCGTTGTTTGTGTACGGTCGCAATTGCGCTCTCTTCTCGCGGTGATGTATCTATATAACAACTCGTTCAAAAATGAAAGACTCGCGTTTTAACGGTGCCGGGGCTTTCAATAATAGAATGGTATGCCTTTGAGCCGTGGTCCGGCGCGGGTTTGGCCGAACAGAGCAGCTTCGACGCTCCCTGCTTCCTTTCCTGTCCGCTCGTTTGATTCAGCGCAGATAAATCTTCAACAGGTCTGCACTTAGCTGTCTCCGACTTAGAATAGCGACCAAAACGATCGTGCACTATAGTCATGTCGCGAAAGCGAAACCGATCGGGAAGCGACGCCTCGTGCCTTCACGTGTTTTTCGCTCAGAGCGAGGAATATGCAAAGAGATGTCATAGGAAGCTTCTACAATGATTTTACAATGATTTTAAACATTATAACAAATCATCAAAGATAAAATTGCAATACAAGAAAAACTCGATTTGATAAAAATAAAAAATTAGAGGAGGAAAGAAATATTTCATAAAAACATCAATAAAGTAAAAAATGATTTTTATCTATAAATATCATATATAAAATGTTTTTTTAGTTTGAGTTTTATCTATTGGAAATTTTTTTCTTAGTAGAAATAAACATTTTTAGAATAACAACAGAAATTGGTTATAGAATAAAAACAAAATTGCACAAATATAATTTTTCATATAAATATTCAATAATTTTGCATTTCACATTTTTTTCGTCTAATTACGTTTTCTCAACAAGAGATCAATTTAGGTTATTAAGGATAATAACTCAACAAAGTCAGTTTTAGAATTCGCGAAATTGCTACGAAGCAAAGAAAATACACATTTCCATTTCAAAAATATATTCTGTTATTCTCCCCCACGAGAGATGTAAAATCTCCAGACTACGATGTCAAGAATAACGCGGCCCCGTGATTCGAATAGCAAACTCCGGGGTCAAGCACGACGGCGTATAAACTCATAACGCCGACGTCGAGTAATGAATGGTTCAATCGAATGCAACTCAACGCTAAATCGTTTCGCAGGGGCACGACCCTAGTCCTTGGCGAAAGGCTAATAGTATCCCTGTCCTGAGGACGACAGGATAGATGGTAAGTCGTAACAGGAGAAAAAGAAAAGAAAAGAGTTGTGCCCAGCGGCCGCGCCGGCTGCCTCCCATTCAATTCTATAGTCTCGACAGAAGTTGAAAGGACCTAGACATCCTTTGAACGAAAGGAACATATAGGTCCATGTTAAGCACTATTACGTTCAATACATTTTAATTACAACGTAAAACATCAATTTTTTAATTACATTTTTTTTTAAGTTTTATGAAATTATTTAGAATTACGAAGTTACATTTACTTATATAAAGTTTTATTTTATAATAAAGAGACAAATTTTATTCTAAAAATGATGTACTAAAAAATCTTTTATTTCATCTTATAGAATACTCGGAGAAAAAAGAAATAACTCCAGCATTGTCGAACGAAATCATCATTGTCTCCATAAAATACTATGAAATTCTATATTCTATAAAATACAATAAAGGCTTCAATATGTTCTTCTCAGAATGGAATTTTCGATTATATATATATCTTGCTCCAGATATTCTATCTCAATTATATAACTTGGTAACATTACTATGTGTATGCTTGAAATGTAATGCTCAATGTTCTTTTTCAACGCAGCTATTCTGGGCAGAATAACGGACAGACACAAGAAAAGCGACAGCTCGCAGACTGGCACAAGCGTATCAGGCACATCCTGGATCCGATTCACTCTAAACGTCGATTTCATCTACAAGAAAAATCCTAACTCGAGGATTCGACGTGGCGACGTGTCCCTTTACGTTCATTCAGCTGATCTGGCTTGCAGATGCCCGAAAATCAAGCCTAATAAGTAAGCATTATCACTTCATCAAAGAATTGAATGTTGAATCAAAATTCTTTCATTTTTTTGAATACTTATATCATTAAAAATTTAATAATTTTAAATTGCCCATCTTTAAAAAAGTAAAAAAGTGTCTACTACATTTATATGTGGACAAATTTAAATAATACTGCAGATTTTTTAACGAATTTTTAGAGATATATTTTTTCAGATACAACACACAAAATTCCTTTCAAAATAAAAATAAAATGGAATAGATTTTTTTAAAGTCTAAATTCTTGTAAATCTAAATTTGCTTCTTGTGAATCACAAGTATTATTATTTTTTTATTTTTATTTTTTATTACTACTTTTTACTATTATTTTTACTTTATTATTAATTAATTTCGTTATTATTTGGATAATACACATTCAAAACATTAATAACTACATAAAGTTCCTAATTTTTTATATTCTTTATATTTCGTAGTCATTTAATTCTCTACTTGTTTGTTATTTCTACTCTTCATTTAGAAATCAATCAAATGATCAAGGTTTCTAATGGGATAACTCTGATAATATGTAAACAAATTGTAACGTCCATGGACTGCCTGTCAGAAATTGTGATAGCCGGCAACAGCTGACAACTAAACAACAACTGAGACTAAACTCACACAATTTTGTTATATTCACAGATCGTACTTGATCCTTGGTCAAGAGAGTGACGGTGGTGGTCAAGGTGGACTCACAGTGACACAGAGGTCGATCGTCATCGAGTGGCGCGACGAATGGCATCGTCGAATGCGTCGTTTCCAACGAAGGGCGAGATCGTGCCATTGAGATGCTCGTACGTCGCGAAGAGGAAGAGATAGAAAGCAAGATGAAGAGAGAAAAAGAATAAGAGTGTGAGTGAAAGAACGAGAGAGAGAGAGAGAGAGAGAGAGAGAGAGAGAGAGAGAGAAGTGTGTGCACATGTATGCGTGCGTTCGTATGTATGTAAGAATGAGAGAGAAAGAGATAGAGAAAGAGAGTAACAGAAAAAGAAAGAGAGAGAAACAGAGAGGAAAAGAGAGAAGTCAATCCCCTCCTAACCGTGTTCGTGTAGGAACCTGCATATCTTGATTTCCCGACCGCGAATACCAGTATCGGGGTGCCGATTTTGTTTTGCGCGCGGTATTCATCGACGATCTTATGTCGAAAGCAAGATACGAGGAAGGAAGACGAAAGGGGGAGCAGCGATTTTTCCATGACGAGTAATCCGCCCCGCGAAGTAACGCGAGCAATGCATATTTGTAGAAAGATTGCGTGCAAAAGCAACTATCTTGTTGCGAGATACAATCCTGAAACGATCCACAGGAATGATCGATCGTTCTAAATACACACTGATGAATAACCATTAAAATTTCAGATAATCTATATTTGTATTATCAATCAATTACACGTATATATATTTATGAAATTTCTTTCTAATTTTTATTTCAATTAAAAGAATTCTTCAGTTTTACTCTGACTTTCACCAAGCACATATCCTTTGAATCAAATGCAAATTAGTCTAGATTTTCCATTCTAATATGATAATTTGCTATTCGGTCGAGTACCTAACATCTCTGTAGAGCAAGCGCATTCCCCGATGTCGATTCACTCTTGACATTTGTTGCGCGACATTTCTCCGTGACAAGCAATTTATTGAACGGCATGAATCTTTGAATGCTCGCCATCGTACCCGTTCGCACCCGATAAATCGCGTGTCCGTGAGAAATGTCGCGAGATAAATGTCGGGTCGAATTTACGCGACAGATTCAATTACTCTGGAATACCGCAAATCGTCGCCGGTATGGTTTCTGGCGATACCCCCGTTATTCAATGGCGAATAATCGCCCGAATATGTCGTCATTTCTGTAGTTAATACTACAACCGAACCAGATTCAAATAAAAAACATTCGCTTCCGCATCCTAATGCTCGTAGCGCAGTCACTGTCGTGATCAATAGAAATTGATGGTTTTAATTAAGTTGCGTGCAACAATATTCAACGTGAATTGCGAGAGAACGTGATATTAATATCTCTATAACATATAAAATAATCGAGCTCTTTCAAAACGCTTCTCCGACGGTTCGATGGTAATTCATTTTCATCAACATCAATTTGCTATATACAAAACATGGACGTGTACAGATTGTGCACGATGTGATATGTACGAACTGAGCGTTAATGCATCTATATTATAGAAGGTACTATCATTAAAGCTTAATAGATTCGGCAAAGCGAAATCAATTTCGAAAATCGCATACTGATGTACGATGTCTTTAATCTTGTTCGTTCCTTTTTGTTTTGCTTATGAGCAAAAATTGAAGTGAAGATTGAAAAAGGGAGCACACAAGAAAAAACTTCCGTTTGAAGAAAAGTTCAATTCATGCTTTTGATTTTTTTATACATTAATAATTTAGCGCAATTATGAGATTATACTAAAAAAAATTGTATGTAATTTCTCGGAACATAGAATGTCTATAATTTATGTGGTCCTTTTCTAAATCTGTCTCAATTTTGTTATTCTAATTTTACTTCTTCAAAAAACAAATCGCAGACATATAGTTTTTATAATTTATAACTAACTTTTATTTTATTATTATTTTATTTAATCCAGTTTTCAAAAACACTGTTTGAAAAATTGTATAATATAATATAAAGAATAATCTTGCTATAATAAACTGCACAATGACCGCAAATTATGCATCGTGGTATCTTTTAACGTCGCGGAGTAGAAATAGCGAGGTGAAGGTACATGTGATAATATGTACACTTCGACTTAATTCCTGAGAAAACCGCGGCACACCTGCTACGGAAGCATGATTCAACTGCGTCCAGCATTAGAGGGCTCGTATTGCCGTCGGTACTAAAAGGCTGGTCTCGAGTAGACAAGCGTAAAATGCGTACGTACATGTACCACGTCTAGCCATTTCAAATCTGATTTATTCGCGGCCGCCTTGTGTCTTGAGAGCCGGTGCACTCGGAGAAAGTGGGCGTGAGAGGGAAACAGCGCGAGAATCCAATGAAACCACGAGAGAGGCAAAAAGAGAAACGAAAACGGACGCGAAGCAAGTAGATAAGCGAAGATACGTTCAAATATAAAATATATTTAACCATTATATATATTATCATTATGGATATATCACACATTGGAATCTGAGAAGCGTTATCATTTTTATCGCCCTACTAGAAAGTTACTGTGATTCTGATCGTTTATTCGATGTAAAACATCACTATATAAAATCATGCTTCATTTTCCTTTGATCGTTTTGAAAATTTTTCTTTAGCAAAAAGAAATATCAAAATTCTTTACCAAAAAAATCATTATTGAAAAAGATTATTTATTATAAATTTCTAATACAATATTAAATATCTGGACAACCAATTCTCAAGTTACAAATTTATAAAAGTCCACTTGAAATTTGAAAATAAATAAATTTCTATTATTCCCTCTACACTTAATTTTCAAGAAATTATCGATTACTTATATAATTTATAATATTAGGTGTAGTAAAAAGAAATCCATTATTTTTGCATGAAATTGAATGGAAAAATAATGGATTTCTTTTTACTACACCTAATATATATATAAAATTTTTAATATATATATAATATATATATAAAACTTTTAATTTTTTTAATATTTCTTCGCAAAACGATAATCTACAGATTCTTTAAAAAATTCATCAGTTAAAAGCATGATCTATATACCTTCATCAATCTCTCTCAACAGCGTTCTCTCGACAAAGATAATGACCGCGTTTTAGTATTGCTGAGTAAACGTTTGCTAAGACGAAAGATCTTCAAACAGTTTGAATCCTCTATTGTTTTATTTGACTCTTTACCAAGCTTCCGCACGCAAACATTATCTACGATTTGTGTTTACATATCAATGCAAAAGTGCGAATACCACTCTGCAAATTCGATTTATCAACGACATTTGAAGGGTTAGATATGTTGATTTGTTTGAATTGGGCAATCATGTTGAAGCACGTCGCGAGGCATATCTTGTACCTACAACGAAGACATCGGTTTATCTTCGTGAGATAAATCGACCCTGACGTATTCAGTTCTAAGGACGGCTATTAGGAATCCGAGGCGTACGAATTTAAGTCGTCAACGAGCATCCGTTTTGTTCGGTTTAAACGCTTCTTCCAACGGGAGCAAGATGCACTCATCTAAAATTGGAACGTGTGGCATTCGCACCGACTGACGGATACGCACGTCGTGTTTAATTGAAAGTGACGTGTACAGAGCTATGCGTTTCGCAAATCGACTGAGCTGGCATGACGAGAAACCGAACAGCAAGCGTCTTCGTTAAATGATTCATTCAACGAAGTGGATAAATGTCTTCTTCAACTCTTATCTCAAAATTCTATAAGGTAGAAATAAA
>Ga0157364_1000985_pt1 | contig 22714 bp, 10 predicted proteins | sample AttsexASBM2_FD_111476 | JGI IMG/M metagenome (GOLD analysis project Ga0157364, IMG submission 111476) | Fungus gardens microbial communities from leaf cutter ant in Ribeirão Preto, State of São Paulo, Brazil - Atta sexdens ASBM2 | ecosystem: Host-associated > Fungi > Mycelium > Unclassified ...
AAATAAAAAAATTTTTTTTATTTTAAAAAAAAAAAAAAATAAAAAAAATAATTCTTAATAAATATATTTTCAATATATTAATTTTATATATATATATATACATATATATATATATGACAAGTTAAAATATATATGACAAGTTATCGTTCGTCAAAATATTCCAACATTGATTATGTCATGACTATTGATAATAAATTTTCTAATAATCCTAACAATAACTTATTTAAAGTTAGTTAAAGTTTATCTTCATAAATACAAGAGAATTCATAAATATAAAAAACAATCCTTTGGAATCTACGAATTAAAAATGGTTTGTTAATCTAACCAACATAGACATTTTATCGTCTGTCTCCAATTTATTATAATTAGGTAATAATTTTAGCCTACCACCGAAATATAAACAAAAAATGTGCGATACATGAATTAAAAATCTCGAAAATAATAATCATAAATTTAATGACGCATGCAAATCTAAAATATCCGTGTCTCCATAGTTCCCAGACTTGAGAATCTTATGAATAACTATCATAATAACAATTTTGAAATTAAAAATTCATATAAAATTATTACAGATTTTTGTAAATAAAATTCCGACATTATATTCTCTAGAACAGACAAAAGAAATGTTACGGTGATATTTGAAAAATAGGAATATATTTAAAAAATGGAGACTTTATTGAGTGATATTAATACTTATACTATAATAAAAAAGATCCAAAAAATTGAAATTGAAAATAAATTAAACTCAATGTTAAAAAAATGATTAGATAATAATTTCATTTCTAAAAAAACACAACTCATTCGTCTGATTCTTACCTTCCCTTAGCACCTTGGCCTCCACAAAGACAATTGTCCACTTAAAATAGCTTTTTCTATAAACAGCTTTGTAGCCTTAGTAACTTTTTTTCATAAAATCATTTGCGAGTAACTTACCTTTTAACCGAGAGATTCTCCAAATAGTTTTGATCTTTATAAATAATTGTCAGGCAAAATAATTACCATAATATCTCAGACGTATTAATCTCTCTTGATGTAATCTCAAAATTTACAAAATTTTTTTCTCAAAATCTTGATTAATAAATTAGTAATTGAGAGCATTAATAAACGATGGTAATATTTTGACAAAAAAATAAGAAAACTGAATTTATGTATACTGTCGAGTTTGTATTATCTTCTACATTTGTAAAATAATGTTATATATAAATAGACATTCGGTACCGATGGGATCTCCATTATCCCTCATTGTGGCTGATTTAGTATTGTAGGATCTTAAGGAAAAAGCGTTAAATATATTCAATATTTATCTCACAATTTACTACCGACATGTGGATAATATATATAGTTATGGCGGCTCCTTCAGATAAAATTGCATCTATTCAAAAAATTTTCAATAATATACACCGCAGATTACAATTTACAATAGAAGTTGAAGTAAATCATACCATCAATTTTTTAGACTTGAAACTTATAGTGGAGAATGTAATAATTGTGGATTGATTTCACAAGAAGATTTATTTGGGCAGGTATCTATCTTACTTTTCAAACCATCCTCAATGCCAAAAGATAGGTACGGTTTACAACTTAATAGATCGAACAATTTTATTGTCGCATCTCAAATTTCATTTAAAAAACCTAGAATTTAGTATTAGAACATTGTTAATAATGATTATTCATTGGAATTAATATTCAAATTCTTTTTATCAAAAAAATAAAAAAAGCTTCTTCTACAGAAGAAAAGGAAAAAAAAATCTGAAAATCATAACGACAATAATAATGTAATTCATAATAAGACAAAATTCTTTGTGCTACCTTACATCTGTCATATACAGCTACATATATGGTCAGTAAATGCTATAACATATAGGTTATACATCAATAAACTAAACAAATTTATAAGAGTGCATAAGAACAAAAAAGAACATTAATGTAGTTTATAAGATCTTATGTAATGATTGTGATTCCATATGCATGGGATTAGTTTCTTTGTAAAAAATGCGTACATTTATACATCTACAGCTGAAGAGAACTGAGTTAAGTTGAAACATACTGTTTTACTATGAATAATAAAATTATTAGTTATGCATATTCAACAACTTTGCTCATTTATATTTGTTAGACCTGGGTTGGATTTTAATCAATTTAGCTTATAGATGTATTAGCTTAAATCCGCTGTTTGCTCATAGGTGGCATTAGTGAGCGTACAAAGCACGTATGCCCTATTCTGGGCATACAACACACTTTTTTTTATGTGTTTGACATCTGTCAACATTAACCAGTCCACATCATCAGCAATTTCATACAACAACATACATTTTTTCTTTCGTAATCATGTCTAGCTTTTTGCTAAAAAAAAAAGGATATGCAGGAAGCTTTGCTTTTCTGTTTCAATTTGAAGAAATCGGCTGCCGAATCGCATCGAATGCTTGTGGAAGCCTATGGCGACAATGCTTTATCGGAAATAAGATTGGTGCAGAGATTGGTTTCGCCGGTTCAATGACGACAATTTTGACCTGAGTGACAAGAAGCGTGAAAATCGGCCCAGGAAGGTTGAGGACTGTCAATTATAGGCTCTTTTGGATGAGGACGATACGCAATCGCAAAAAATGCTTGTCGAGCAATTGGGTGTTTCTCAAGCAGCCATTTCTATGCGGCTACATGCCATGGGGAAGATTCAAAAGATCGGAAAATGGGTGCCGCATGAACTGAACGATAGGCAGATGGAGCAATGCCAAAACACATGCCAAATTCTGCTTGCCAGACAAAAAAGAAAGTCGTTCCTGTATCGTGACAGACAATGAAAAGTGGATCTATTTTCAGAATTCTAAACGCAAGAAATCTTGGGTTGATCCCGCCAACTATCAACATCTTCCTCAAGATCAAATCGCTTCGGATGATGCTGTGCGTTTGGTAGGATCAGGAGGGTGTCATCTACTACGAGCTGTTAAAACCTGTTAATGCTCACCGCTACCACCAACAATTGATCAAATTGCACCGTGCTCTGCGTGAAAAAAGGCCGCATTATCGGAAAAGACAAACTGATTTTCCTCCACGACAACGCACCATCGCACACGTCAACAATGATCCACAACTACTTGGAGACACTCAACTGGGAAGTGCTATCCCCCCATCCCACTTACTCATCAGACCTGGCACCTTCTGTCTATCACCTGTTTTCGTCGATGGGCCACGCGCTCGCTGAGCGACACTTCGATTCTTACGAAGACGTCCGAAAATGACTTGATGAGTGGTTTGCCTCGAAAGATAAGGAATTTTTTTAGCGTGGTATACACAAATTGCCTGAAAGATGAGAAAAATGTATAATTAGCGAGGACAAGTACTTTGAATAAATTTATTTTTGCTTCCTAGGAAAAAAAAATGTGTTTTTCTAAAAACCAGCAGATTTAAGCTTATATCTAGTTAATATGGAATTGTAATGTAAGATGAAATAGAAAAACAGTTAGAGTTAATTCATTAATCAATAATTAGTTGCTAAACAACCCTCCATTCATGTCAGACGTCGATACTTCTCCTTTTTGAAAGTAGAACGCTGGTAATCTTTTAGTTTCACTGAAATGCCATCTGTGACGCTGAGATAACTACTGGTTGTTAGGTTCCTGTTGAAAAGGTTCTGATTCTTGACTTTGATCCTAGAGCTCTTGTGATTACGTTTCAAAATCATAAGTTCCAGACAATTCTTGAAAAAGAAAATATTCTTGTCTATATATTTGTGAAGTTGAAGTACAGTGAAAATTTTTTTAGGGAAAGTAGAAGTTTTTTGAGATATAGAAGAAATTTCTTGAGAATCCACTTGTTTTTCATCAAAAGTGTTAATTAATATCTCAAGTGATAGTTGAAATTTCTCTTGTCATCAATGTCGTCAATAAATTGAATTTGATTTACATAAGCTCGAACCAAATGACTTCGGGTATCAACAAGTATGTTGTAGATAACTTTTCCAACTTTTTCAATTACTTCGCTAGGAATCCAAGACATTTTTATTGTAAATATGAATTATATAACGTAAACTTTTGTTCCTGATGCAAAAGTCTTGGATTTCACTCTATGTCTCCGATTGTATTATTCTTCTTGCCTTTATTTAGAAAAAACTTGTCAGTCTTCTTAAGTTGAAGAGTCGAATACTTTGAGAGCCTAAGAAGATCTAAAATCGTTCGTATAGGTTTTTCAAACAAGGGAAGACTTGATTCGGAACATTAGGATTTGGAGTTGGCCTATAATATTACAAGAATATTGCAAGGTTCAAAGATGTTCCGTGACTTTCCCTTTAGATTCAATTTTTGAAAGAGACCGTTTAAAAATATCGAAACATTCTGCTTGTCCGTTAGAGCTATATGAAAAGGTGAAGTACGAAGGTGAATAATTCTCTGAGAAAGACAGAAGTTTTGAAATTTTTCCGAAGTGAACTGAGTTCCATTATCAGAAATTAAAAATTAAACTTTCAGGAACACCAAATCGAACGTACAAATATTTCTTGAAGAATATTAATAGTTTGCTGAGATGTAATTGTTTGTGTCGGAATTATCTCAGGACATTTTGAAAAGGCATCAACGAAATAATATTCTCCGTTTAAAAGACCTGCGAAATCTACGTAAACTTTTTGCCAAAGTTTTGCTGAAAAAGACCAGCTTAATAATTCTTTAATCATTCTGGTTGGTGATTTCATAGCAAGTGCGCAATTCTTGCAATTTCGAACAAATTCTTCTATTTCTTCTATCTCTATTTTGAGCCAATAGATGTACAAGTTATGATCTTCATTTGCTACATTCTGGGATGACCTTTATGAATTTGTTTGCAAATTTATTGACGGAATTGAGATGGAACTGAGAAATTACAATTCTGTCGTTAAAAAGAAGACATTCTTGAATTACGATTAATGAGTTTCGATAACGTAGGAATGATTAATAAATTTGATTCATCGATTCTGTGGCCAAAAATTCAAAGTAAAATTAATAACTTTTTGAAACATAACATTTGCATCTTCGATTTGCTGAAAAGAAATTGGAAATTGGAATAAATCACTCACTTGAAGTGATTTATTGATGTCTGAATACAAATTTGTTTCCAATTGAACGGAAGCAGTTACTTCTTCAGCGATGTTGATGACTAAGTAGTCTTGATAAAACATCCACTTGTCCAAATTCGGTCGTCTTGATGTATTCGATCTTAAAATCATAAGATTATAATTGAAGTGTCCATCGCTAAAGACGATTAGCTCTACCATATAAATTGAAATTTCTTTTTTGCTTCCAAAAATTTGAAATAAAGATTTGTGATCAGTTTGAAGAATGAATTGCCTTCCGAAAATCATTCTGAAACTTTGTGATTGCAAAAATAATTGCTAATACCTCTTTTCAATCTGATTGTATTTACGTTCTGCTTCAGTGAGACTTTTTTTGAGACATGATTGATTGTCTTTTCTGTGAAATCCGGAAACCTATGAAGAATACATTTGAAATAATCCTTCATTTGAAATATCTGCTGCTACAATAATCTCGTATTGAGGATTGTAACGAGTAAGTAAGAAAGAGCTTTGAAAAAAGAATTCTCTTAAATTGATCAAAAGATTCTTGACATTTTGAAGAGTTCCATTTAGAATCTTTTGTTATTCAAAGGATCTGCATATTTGAAATGAACTGTGAATAATAATTAATTGCTCCTAGGAAAGAACGTAATGTGGTTAAATTATGAGGTTTCAGGCATGCTTTTAATTGTTTCAATTTTTTTAGGATTTAGATGTAATTCAAATTCTTGATCATCAATGATATAATCGAGATAATTGATCTGTGTAATAAAGAAACTACATTTCTCTAATTAAAGATGGAAATCGTAATCCTTAATTCGTTCTAATAAACGAGTTAAATTACGAATTAAATTATGCTCTTGTACTGTAGCTCCACCAACAATATCATCAATATAAGTAAAAACGTTTTCTAATCCGGAAATTATTGAATCCATTATTGATTTATTGGAATTCATCTGGAACTGTGGTGACTCCAAAAGGTTCAAAACGATTATAAACGTATAAATCTCGATGTGTATTAACTGTTAATAAATATATTTGGATTTTTCATTGATTTCAATTTGTAGAAAAGCGTTAGACAAATTTAATTGGCTAAAATATTTACAGTTTGAAAGTTGAGAAAATATTTCATCTGGCAAAGGAAGTGAATGACGATTCTAATAACTCATTGAGTCCAATAGAATAATCATTCAATAGAATAATCTACGCAAATCTTAATCTTTCCATTTTTCTTCCGGACAACTATTGGAATCGCTCAGTTTGAATATTTGATTTGTGAAATAATTCCATTTTGTTCAAGTCTCGTAAGTTCTGCGTCAATTAAAGGTAAAATTGCGTAAGCAACCAGTCTTTTAGATTTGAAAACTGATTTGAATTGGGTTTCAAAAACAGTTTGATCTCTCTGTTTTGTGCATCGACCCAATTCAGCAGAAAAAACATCTTTAAATGTTTTTTTTTTAGTAAAGATAAATCAAATTGAGTCGGATCTGCTTTTGAATACATCTTATAACAAAAACTATTGAGACTGTAATTTTATAAATCAAAAGTTATAAGCCAAGATCCATGATATTAAGATCCGAATTTGATGTCACCAAACATCGTAGTTATCTGATTCAAAGATACTTCAAGTAATTTCTTGATTGAAATTGATATGATTTCCCGATGCATCGCGAACAACATATAAGATTATAGCAACCTTTTGGTTTTCCCAACAAAAACCAACTTTTTTCTAATATTATGGTAATGTCAGATCTAATATCAAGTTGCAATTTGATTGGATGATTATTGATTGTAATATTTACATATTTGCGATTAACATTGGACGCGACTTGATTGACTTTAATCATCTTGACGTTTTGATTTTTAGCTACGTCATTAGTTTTAGATTTAACTTTTTGACTTGAACCAACATCCGTCTTTATGATCAACAATATTGTATTTTTGACATTTATGATTTTTAAAAGTGCAAAACTTGAAATAATGCAATTGTCCTCAAAACCAACACAGTGTTGAAGAAATCGAATCTTTGTTAGGTAAGGAATTATTGTTTCTTACCTTGAAAATTCCTTAATTTATTTATGTTTTTCACTTAAGATTTGCGTTGTTGATTGTGTTCAGATTTAACAAGAGCCACTGAATTTAACTCTGATGAACTTTGGTTTTGGATTAAGAACGTGTCATGCTTGAGATTGATTAGATGCTGACATGAAAGATCCTCAATTGTAAGATTGTCTGACTGTATCAATTAAATTGAGAAGCTTAGTACGAATATCGGCTTCAGAGGATGATCTTAGACACATGCAAAGATAAGATATTTAAATTGATCAGCAGTGATTGATGAGATTTTGAATTCTTCGCAACGTTTATTAACAAGCGCTGCATAAGAAATGAAATCTTGGTTTTGAGATTTCGTTGTATTCATGCAATTATAGCGATGAAAGAGAGATATTTTTCTTCCAAATAATTGTGTGAGTTTATTTATTGTGGTTACGAAATCATAATCTTTATATTCTTTTGGCAAAATGTAATCAATGTACTGTTTATGTGAGATCGTATTCATTTTACGTAATAAAAGTCTGATCTTAGATGCGTCATCTAACTCCTGCGCGTCTATCTGGAATAGTTCTTGATATCTGACATGCATCGAATGTTAAATTATTTTTTGGATCGTATATAAATTCGGTCATGGAATTCGCCAAGGATTTCATTTTGACATCCCTTTGTGAAGAATCCGATGAAGTAATTTAAGCCGAAGAAATGTAATTTATGAAATCTTGTTGCTTCATATAAAATTGTGCTGTTGTTTTTGCTTCAATTGCTGCTGTAAGAATAGCTGCTGCTGCTGTTGTTATTGTTGTTGTTAAATGAGAGACATGCCTCTTTGAGATTCATGATCCTCGTCGCTAATTGTTATGTTTTCTCCAAAAAGAAAAGGACTCTTGTTTGATTAATAGCTTATATGAAGCTTTAGTTAATAAGGGATACAAGGAATTGTAATGCAAGATGAGACGGAAAAACAGCTGAGAATCAATTCATTAATCAATAGTTAGTTGCTAAGCAACCCTCATTCATGTCATAGACATCGGTGGTAACAATAATTGTAAATTATCAGGCAATTCGCACTGGATGTTATTTGCCAAACTTTAATTATAATTAATTATAACAATAATTTATTAATATTAATACATACATAATGAAATCTCAGTTTTCAATAGTTTCTTAAAATTGTTCAGTAAATTGTCCACCACACGCTCCGTAACAGTTTCTAACCAATTTGAAGAACTCCGGTATATATGTATGTAACAATTTTTAGATACTATTGAAAACTGAGATTTCATTACGCATATATTAACATTAATAAATTATTATTAATTAATTATAAATAAAAAATAAAAAAAATTATTATTTATTGATAAAGATTCGCAAACATCTAGCGCGGCTCGAATAGCCTGATAATTCACAATTATTGAATTAATATTTTTAAGAGTCTTATTAGTATTTTAGTTTAAAAAATTTTAACTTATATCATTATCGCTGAATTTTCCTCAGGTTCATATCTATCTTGCTATAATGCAAATGGAACAAAAATATTTGATACTCATCCTTGATACATTCAAAACTGTAACGAGAGTCTAAATTGACTGAGATAAAACTCGTAGTTAATAAATAATCTTACTTAGTACTGCAAAGTTATAGCTTGTTTATTTTATGATTGTATATAAGTCTTGTGAAGATTTTCTGTATTCATTTTTAGAATAAGGCTGTTTATCTATCTTTCGATGCTAAGCATTTCAGAAATATATTTGTTATAGTTAAGTTTTTCATTCAAAATTTTTACCTTTTTCAAATTAAAATTATATCTAAATTGCAATCTGTATTTAGTTATCATGGAATGGACAAACGTATTTCAAACGTGATTGCGATTTTCTGCAACTCTAATTTTTAATTACTTGTCCATTCCGACGATGCATCGCAATCTTTCCATATCATTTTATGAACTATGTTATTTTTTGGTTGATCATTTAAAAACTTTCTGTGAGTACTAATTCCTTTATGCTGTCCCACATTAAGTTTTTAATTTCATTTTCCAATGCTAGAATGAATTATAGTTTCGGTGATATCGTATCACTCTGTGATATCTATCACTCACCTCTTAATGCTGTTTCGATGTCTAAGTCTTCATTCATTTTAACACGGATAGTAGCATTTATATAGATTCTTCTAATGAGTTTTGAATACCTTTATGCTTTGTATCTTTAGCTTTCGTATTTTAGATCAGGTTTGTAGCCTTGAAAATATGGTATCACATCAAATTTTTGAGATATTTTTGAGAAAATATGGTATAACTTGAAAATTTGATGTTATACCATATATTTTCAAGGCCACATACCTGATCAGCGCAAAATCTACCAAAAACAACTTCGTTTACTTTAAAGAAAAAAAAGTTAAATTTTTGTCGACCAGTGTAATTAATAAAAAGGAATAGATAAGTATCAGATATCATATTATCAGATATCATATTATCAGATATCATATTATTCTTTATATGTCAAGACTTTTTTTTTAGAAATTTTAAATCATGAGACAAAAAAAAACCGAAAAAAAACCATCTCAGAAATGATCCACATAAAAGGGCAAAAAAACGGCATAAATTTAATAAAGGATACTGAGTTATTGAATAGATCTTATTTTAACATACTTGACGACATACGCGAATTAAAATTATAACGTTTTTGAACACACTTGTTTATGTCATGATTTATCGATATATATTCTCTGACTTATAATATCAGTCCGTTTCAGAACATTTGACAATCAATAGCTGTTTTACACGATAATACAGTTTTTGATTTTGATTCAATAGATTATTCTATATAAATTAATGTAAGTGTGATTAATTTCTTATCATTATTAATAGGATGGCCGTTGAAGAAATCCTCGATCGGACTGTCGTATTTTTTATTAAATTGGATATCTATTTCGAATTTTAATATCCTAATGCAGAAATGAGTATGTAAAATTAGATTTGAGCGATAATTTTATTATGTATTGCATATAATTTTGTTTGATTTTGTAAGGGGTTATATAAAAATGTTATTATTTATTATCACTAAAGAAGACTTTGTAAGTCGAAACGTTTGATGAATTTTGTAACGTTGTGCGTATGTAAAAATGAATTTTATTTTTTGAGTTAACTGTAATTACTCGTTTAAAAAAAAGCTTTGACACATTAATTATATTGCGTTGCACGAGCCTATTTTTCTATATTCTCATTTAAATTTATTAGTGTATATCCTCAAAAGAGGAAGTCCAAAAATGGCCAATTATTGCCTTGAATTTAATACATATTTTGTGTTAAAATGTTTGTGTCTCTGTGAGCACATACATTAAAAGTCCTCAAAGAACATCTATATACTCATATTTTATATAAAATATTAATAAAACAGAATGTAGCATAATTATCAACTATAAGATGACACTGTTGGAATGAAATCGTATAGAAAAAAAATAATTATGTCCACTTTATGTATCTATGTCATCATACAATAATTTATACACAAGATGTTTATGTGTCTTTATATTCATTATCATTTATATACATATATATATTTTGGAAATAGATCGTATATGTTAAATAATTTGTAGTTCTCAAGAAACTGGTATAGATGATTACTAAACATAGCTATAAACAATATTTACTGCTTTAAATTATGCTCCAATGTATAATTTCGACTCGCAAGAGGCGTTTCATTACTTTCCAGAACCAATTTGATTTTCTTATATTGTTAAACATAAACATCTAAAAGAGTATTTTTTTATACGTACGCCAACTCATGTGTAAAGAACGAAACATCTCTTTGAAAAAAAAAATGATTTTCCTCTTTCAAACAGGATACTCTTGGAAGTATGGAGGATGGAAAGAAATTTTAAACAAAAGTTTTACGAGTTCAAGAATGCTTTAAAGTAAAGAAAAAAATTTTTTTGTTTAATAAAATACCTCCATTATAAAAAAAATTTTTCTTTACAATTTTAAAAGCATGTATAAAAAAATATATGTCTCTTAGTTTTTTGTAAATAACAACATATTTCAAGAAGAATCAAATCTGTTTCAGACAATTGTGAATGTCCCTTGTCAGTAGTGAGTACATGTGTACTCACCGTGCACACATTATGTCAATCTATTTATGTATCTTTATCCATGAACTTTTTCATCTTATTGCAAGTTTTTGTTTAATGAGTGATTTACATGCGGCAACTTTATTTGCTTGAAGCAACGCCTAGTCACAACGTCTAATCATGCTAGTAAAAACTTTTTCTTGATGCTGATTTCTTCTTGTTAACGTCAAGTAGCGATGAATACTATTTTCGACGCTTGTCGCTAACTTCTTGAACTTCTTATCATTGACGATAAACGCTTCGATTTTTCTTCCAAAGCAAATTTTTAAGTCGTGAAGAAATGAATTTTTCGAAAATGTCTCGGTTACTCAAGCGACCATTCGACGCTGCGACTTCAAAATTTTAGACTAGCGAATAAAAAACAAGCATGTAAGAGAAACTTTCATCGACAAATTCGCTGACAAATTAAGAAGCTTGCTTCAAGCAAATAAAAGCGACGTCAAGAGAATTCGCTGACGAATTAATGACGTCATTAGATGCTGCTTCAAGAATAAAGTCGTCTCGTGTAAATCACCCATGATACTGTAATATTGAAATCCTACATTGCACATTGTAGTACAGAGTAACTATTACTTAAATATATAAAGGACTCCGCACATTTATTATGGATTTTGGTTCTCGGTCAAATCTTATATTTTATAAAATTGTAGTTCCAAGTGTTCTTATTAAAAGTATCAATAAGCGCGATCTCTTAAAATTAACAGTTTTCGAGATACTGAACTGATCAAACTTAGCTAATTTCTATTATTTCGGACATTTAGCGATATAAACAATTTTGGTCCCACATGATCCTGCCTTAAAAAAAATATCTAGATAAATCTTATAACATGCAAAATAAGATTGCCATAGTTGCATTTTGCGATCCCAATTGTAGCTAAAAATAATAACAGAAGGTTGCGGATTATAGCTATGTTTATGCCATTATGGGCATTAGCAATGGACATAAGCACGACGATAACCCGCAAATCTTCTTCTCTTTCTCTCTTCTCTTCTCTTTTTGAAGAAAATATCCGTGAAAATCTCAAAAGTATAGTTAAAAATAATACAGAACCATAAAAAACATTTTGAAAAGCAACTCAAACCAGCAGGTGTTTCTATGGATTTTGAGTCGCTGAATTTGAATTCGTAAACCAGTTTACTTCATTGTCCACATGTCCAGTTTTTAATTAATTAAGACATATGACGAAAAATCCATGAAAATTAAATTATTGGGAAAAGACTAAAAGTAAATATGACATTAAAATTTAGTCGCAAAACTGATTTCATATATTTTTATAAGTTAAACAAAGAAGTAAGAAATAAAAAATTTTGCATGTGAAGGGATAAACACTCCGCGCCGCGCACTCCGCTCAGTGCCATCACTCAAGCGGCGCGTATAGGCTATATACCTAACCTAACATTATAAAGCAAAATTTTTTATTTTTGTTACAATTTGTTAAACTTGCTATATTTAAATCATTTCTATGACCTCATTTTAATGTTATGTTTACTTTTACTCTTTCACCAATGATGTTTCAATTTTTACAGATTTTTCATCATTTTTTTCGATTAATTAAGAAACTGGACGTGATGGAACGAAACGACTTACGAATTCAATGATCCAAAATATAAGAAATACTTACTCTGAGTTGCTCCTGAAAAATTTTTTGTAGTCCTGCGTAATGATAACGATAATGATAAATACAATAATGAAAATTGTCACTGATTTAATAATAATAACTGATAAGTACAGTAATGATAAGTCCATCCAACCACTTCAGAATTATACATCGAAACATAATTCGAAAACAGTAAATATTGTTTAATCAATATAACTATATTTAGCAATTATCTGTAACATTTTCCTCAAAACTACGAATGATTCAATATGTATAGTCTATTTTAAGAACTGAATCCCTATATTAACAGATAATTATATATGAGAACATATATATATTTTCACTTGTGGATTATTGTAAAGATGTCCGGAAATTCGAGGATAATCTTACTGCAACGTGAAATTTCATGAAAAATTAAATAATAAAAGTGCAAGTCATTTTTTTCCATAAAGTAATTCTTTAAGTATAAACATTTAAAGTTTAATTAAACATAAGTGTTGATTAAAAAGTTATCTGTCCATGATGTACGTACAATTATTAGGTACTAAACAAAACATTATCGCAACATGTACACTATCACATGAACAGATAACGCTTTATTAGTCAAACTTTAAATGTATATACTTAAAAAACTTTACGGAAAAAAATGGTTTGTACATTTATTATTTAATTTTTCATGCAGATTCACGCTGCAGTAAGATTATCCTCAAATTTCCGGAACTGTATAAGTGTAGGGGAGAGTTGTCGAATGCGTACTGATCGCCCAAATCGTACCAGCTGGATACTGCCTATTATGGAATATGTCGGAATAAATTCCGATCGGAATTATTCCGTTTTTCCTAGAAAACAATAGAAATCTAATCGGAATAATTGAATACAATAATTCCGATCGAAATTCATTCCAATATATTCCATAATAAGTACTCATCAATATTCTGTATTGTTACTTAATATAAGTGTTTGAGATCAAAAGATAATCGCAATATTGCATGCCGGCAATACAATCTGCACTTTTTGGTTTGCGTTATTCGTCTTATTTCAAATAATAATTCTAGAAAACACTGATAACATTCAAATGTTTATTAGCGTGTATACTTTTTCTCAAAAGCCCATCATACACAAAATATCATACACAAAAACACGGCTATCTAACGGCCACACAAGTCTAACGATAGACAGCGAGAGCGCGCGAGGGCACCTCAGCGACTAACAACGTATCTCGCCGCCAATCGCGCTCACGGATTTTCCGTCGTGCATGATCACAGCTCCTTTTCGCGAAGGAGGCCCTGAACTGCCAATCACTCTTAGCGCTCATGGGTCATCTCAAAATTTTAATTTTAGAGTCTTCTCGTTGGTATTTAGAGAAAGCGCCTTGTTTCGCCAGGCTGATAAAAAGTCTTCGCCACTTCTTCTTTTTCCATTAGTTTTCGCCAAGAAAACCGCTAAGATAAATCGCCGAAAGTTACTTATAATTTCCACCGTGAGTATATTTCATCTGTATTTAATTGAATAAACCAAATAAATCTGTTCTGTGCATAAATCTGTGAATTAATCTGTGGCATTACGTTATAATTTTTCGTCCGATCTCTTCATCCGCGTCTGCCGCGCATTTTCGAACAATAGGCAACATTTAGTAACAATAATAAAAAATATATAAAAAACAGTAGTAGACATAGATAAAAATAATAGCCTTTGTCTTATTTTATGGATGTTAATGGTGTTTTGAAACAGGTACATCTGATATTAATTTTTAATCAACTTATGTAGTTGATAACAATTCATTCAACTTTATTATAAATTTTTGTATTTTTAAAATAAAATCTTATAGAATATTTTGTATTCACTGTATATACATATTTGCAACCATTATAAAGATTAATCGAGATTATTACAAAATCCATCACATTTCCTAAATCATATCATCACAAGATAGAATTCATAAATGATAATAATAAAACTTATAATTGATATCCAAATATCAAGTGCAAAAATACATTTGAGCCAATTTTATTTTCACGTCATTTGTCTTTTTATTATTGTTAGTTAATAATTATAAAATATTTAGTTTTCTTCTAAAATCTTTCTAAAAAGATTGTTCGCTTTTCTCTTGAAATGATAAGGTTTGTTTTGTGACTGTTCAAGAATTTAATTATATTGCGATAGTACATACTACTGACAATAATTGTAAATCAATTGCAATCGAGTCATTCATATAAAAGATTAATGTCGATCCAGCATAATAAATAGATACGACAGTTGATTTCTATTAAACAATTAGTCAGCGTTTGCAAAAAGATATGCATCAAACGTTGTTACCATTACTATCATTATCATCATCGGCTGATAAATGTTGGAGAATGGAAAAATTGCAATTAGATTAGAAGACAGAAGTAAAATTGTAATTAATTCTTTACGAACTTTTATTTTAATGACTTCTAAAAAACCGTTTATGTTTATATCAACCGTATTATATGTCTGCAACCTTTTTTATTTTTAATTACTGCTATTTTTACACTGTGGATGACCTGATAAAGATTAAAACGTTCATAATTTTATAACTTTGTATTTTTAAATGAATTGTATAAATATTAAAATTTAATTATTAGCACTTAATAACTTGCTATGACCAATAGCCTTTATTCTTTAATATTGTTTTGTAAAAAGACATCTTTTCGTTATCTTTTAGTATTTTATGCTGTCAGTATTAAGTCGGAAATATGATTATTTAAAATTAAATGTCGTTTAGTTTTAAAGTAGTCAATATATTATAGTTATGTTTAATAGTTGCCTATATTGTTTTTCTGAAAACTGCGAATAATTTAATACGTATGGTTTATTTCAAGGATGTATATTGTATAATGGATGTATAAATTGGATGTATAAAGGATGTATAAATTAATGGATTAATATAAGGGAATGGGTTAATATAAGGACACAATAAATCGTTATAATGACATAGATAAGCAGGTATTTATAGTTATTATATTCAAGAACATCTTAAGTCTAGTCTTGAGGTGTCACGAATCAATCAAAGAGCTACATTAGCATCTTAAGACATTACTTAAGACAATCTTAATAAGAACTATAAATATCGGCCTTAGATATATAAAATTAATACGATTACATTTTTCGTTTTAAAAATTTTAAAGTATATGCACATGAAAACAAATATCTTAATACACGAAGACTCATGTGTGTCAAAGAAGGTAAAGAAGGTAATAAAGAATAAGAAGGCATAAGAAGAAATGTACAGATAAAATCATGAGGCATTTGTATTGGACACATGTACTAGAATAAAGATGCCTTTTTCATATTTACTCCGTCTTCCTCATGTCTCCTTTTTTCCTCTTACTTCTCCATCTTTATATCACTATATTATAAATCACTTATCTCATATGTATTGTACATACTTTAAAAAGTACTCATACACACCTCAAAATATCCATCTATATAAAACAGTTAATATTATGCTAAATATATTACAGTTATCGATCATAGCTATAGGATAATGTTTATGGATTGAAATCATATTGAAAAACATAATCATTTCAATTTATACATCCATGTCCTCATAATAACCCATACGTAATATATGTATATGTCTTCATAATAACCTATTGCGTTTTTATATAGGGTGTGTCACCAAAATCCGGAGACAAATCGAAACAATTTCTTTAAACAAAATATTTTTAATGAAAAATTAAATATTACAAAAAATCTTTTATTGTATATGGCATTTGGGGGATCTCTATAGAGCACAATTAATCGATATCCCCGATTAGCTTGAATGACGGTCTCTATTCTCGGTCTGAAGCATTCGCACGTTGTAATATAGTGCTGTCCATGCCGACAAATGCTGCCTCAATAATGGTCCTTAATGACGTCACATTAGGATGCTGAGACTTTTTTGTAACCCTCTCAATTACGTTCCATATGTAGTAGTCCAAGAGATTTAAATCTGGACTGTTGGCAGAATAGGAATTGAGGCAAACAACTCGGCTTGTCCTGGCAGCTTCAGAGAGCATTTGTCCGTATCTTTATTTGTTTGTGTACAATTTGTGTCGAAATCGTATCTCCTCGGTAATTCAACGCATTGTTGACTCGTTTACAATAATCGATGCTAATTTTCGCAACGATTGCCCTGGGTTATCCGAAATCAGCGCTTGAGTTCTTTCAACGATTGCAAAGGTCCTCGCTGTGCGTTCTTTTGAGTGACTCTTCCTCGTTAACATACTGAAATCTTCGTTGGACTGTTCTAAAGCCGTATACTTTTGTCGTATACTTTGTCACAATGTCATAAACGGTTGATCTCGGATATCCAAAGAACCGATTTATTTATTTCCGTTGCTGAGCGCCCAGCGCGAAGGCCTTCGAGAATCGCGGCTCTTCGATTATACTCCACACTTGGTTTCAACATTGCGGCTATTTTGAGAATATGACTTTACTAGACTTTACTAGAAGCATCAGGCTTTCTCGAACGCCAATAACAATATAGCGAAAAATTTGAATTGAAATTATCCGGATTTTGATAATATACCCTGTGTGCGTATATATGTCCTTGAAATAGACCACGTTAAATCATTTATAGTTTTAAGAAAAATGGTATAGATGATTGCAAAACATAGCTATATTGAGTAAACAATACATACTGCTTTTACTGCATATATAAAAATGTCCTCAAAATATACCAAAGCCATATATATACATATAAGATAATATATAACTTTATGATAATATGCTGATAAAAATAAGTTATGTTTAATTCTTTTGGATTTTATCTATTTTCTTTTTAAATAACAAGTAATTCGTTAATATATTAATCAGCAAGCATTCAAAGTTTCGTGCCGTTTCGTATTGTATTATGGATAACTGTGTGAAAGGATATCATAACCTTCCTATATACAACTTTAGTTTTACCGAAAAACATCTACAACATCACCCTTTTTTTAGGGTGAGGAAAATCTTCTAACTTCTTCTTTCAAGGGGCGATGATCTCCGAAGGGGATCATCTCACCATAAAGGAGAAGATACTCCCGGGATCAATCTAATCCGGGGATAATGTAGGACTCGATGCCACCCTCACAGAGGGATGTCGAGGACACTGCATATCTATTAAAAACCTCCTATATGCAATTGGACAGTTTTAAAAAGGGGAGATTGGGAATCGTAGTCAGCATGCTACCATTTCCATCCTCCTCCTCTTTCCAACTGTGGCGCATATAAGCCCTAACTCCAATGTCAATTTAATCCTCGTAGCTGAAGATTCATCGGACCAGCTCATTCCAAGGCAGTAGAGTACTGGAAGGAATATTTTCCCACTCCTCCTCTATAGACGCAATTGAGGACAGTGTCCCTCCCTACCCTCATAAAGGGGAGGGGGAGGAGACCGTTGCCCTGCTATCCGTTTTGTTGATTAGGGGAGAAAAACGTTTCTCCCCCCCGCCTTCCTCCTTCCACTTCGTTACGATGAAACAAAAGCAGAACATCACTTTTCAACTGTCCTTCGGATGATCGAGAGATACAAGTCTGACCCGATTCCCGAAATCAAAACCCGGCGCTCCACATCTCAAGTCAGACAGGACAATAAGAGTGTAAAGCCGAAGTTCGCAGAATGGTGACACCTTAGTGCCACCTCCTTTATTCGGTGCAACTACTCTCTAAAACAGCCGTGGTTGGAAAGCATCTGCACCAAGCGAAAGGACAACTCGTCTCTGTCTCTACTTAACTGTTGTGTTAAGAGGAGTTGGATATTCTCGACAGTCACACGGCCGAGGAAGTCCGAGTGCAGAAGATGTTTCTCCCATTTCTGGATGATTTTTTTCTCTCTCTTGTTCTCTAATTATGTCATCCGTCCTCGTGTTGGGATGAAGATATAGCCTCCTGTCATGAATCTTCTTGACGCGCCAGAAGACACCAGTGTGCTCTTTGATGATGAGCTTCGCCGAGGGGAATTCCAGCGAGAGCGGTAATTCCATCGTCGCGTACGACATAGTGATAGAACGATCCACGCAGCAATTCTACGCTGCACGGGGTATATTAGGCGCTTAATATGCCTCCTGTAATTTGTGAAGGAGGCAGAGTCAACCAGGTTCCTGCCCGAGTCTCAATCCCCACGCCTCGCGGTCGAGACTATCCCCTGAGTGATTGACCACGGTGCTCATACTCTCAACTGCCTCAACGGTCTTTGTGATCTAGACTTTTTGAGACCCCTCTCTCTGAGATGGCGAAGATGAAAGAGCCTGACTTTACTCTATTTCGCTCTCGTGTCACCGTTATCGCCGGCCTTGGCGGGGCAGCAACTGCTCGGATGTTAGTGCGCTGAGTTCTCCGAACTAATCGCGGTGATGTTTTCGTCACTGCTGGTCTAATGGAAAACCACTGCCCCTATTCCCATGGGATCTAGTCTTGTGCCTTGTTCTTTTGGCCTCCTCTTTCTGCAGCATAACGTGCTGCGTAGAAGAAGCCTATTTTTCATGTTTCTTCGTTGTCCACCATTTTCTTGATTAAGCGTGCAGAAGCGTGAATGGTCCGGTCCTAGTACTGCGATCAGGGCCCTGCGCTCTTCTGCCCACGCAAGTCACTCCTCCAACGTGTATTGCGCGGAGCCCGATTGGCTGCGCAGTAGTGACACCGTGCAGTGTGCTCTTTTCCTATACAATACAGGTACTCACCAAAGTATCCACGCCCGGTGAATATCTGTGTCATCCTGTACGACTCCCCCCCCCCTCCCCCAAGACCTGCCTATCCACTCCTTTAGGCAGGGACGGACAGCCTGAATTATTTGGGTGTTAGGACATCTTAATGCTTTTATCCTTATGGAAATATATTTTATCTCTCTTATTCTTATTAAGAAGTTTAGAAAATTGGACAAATTTTGTGATACAAAATCAAATTGTCATGACACTTGACACAGAAATAATATAAAACAAAGTATGAAAAAATCTAATCAAAATCAAATGACTAAATGGACCTTGATCAAAAAATGGATTTGATGGATCGTATGACAACAGTGTCCGTTTGTCATTCAATTCCATTTTAACGATTGAACAACATTGATCGCATTATTTGTCCTTGTTTAACATTTCATAAACAAAGTGATTCTATGAGCGTCAAGTGGAACATACTCTAAGTCGGATATTTGCTGAAGTGGTATAGCTGAAATGGTATATTATTGCAGCTGACGCATGTTCTACTTAATTCAACAAAAAATATGTGGTATTATTTATCAGTTTCCCATTGTCTTACACTATAAAACTTTTTCTCAGAGTTCGTAAATTGATTATTTCGAAGTTTTCAGTTTCCTCATCGTTTTCATATTTATTAGTCCAAAATCCATCGTGTCTAACTATACTGATTGCAGGAAAAAATCTGTAATGTGTTCAGAAATCCTAAAAGGACGAATAGTCTCGGCAATCATTTCATGTTACAAGAATGCCGATCGCTATAAACTTGACAAAGTTTGCATATTGCCATCACATGAATTATCAGATCAATTTTTTGATGAATCACATTTCTGTTTTTTTGAACAGAATCCACTTATTTAGCTATTCGATTTTGGTTAGACTTCTTCATATTTTATCATATTACGTATCAAGTTTATGTTTCATGATAATTAAAGTTGTATAAAATATAAAATTTCTTCAATTTTCTATCCATTATGATAGAAATACAAAGATATTCTTATGTGCATCCTAAGTATACCCAGTTAATGAGAATTGCAGTTTGACTGCCGTCATCACTAAGCGACAAATTTGAATTGTTTAACAACATTAGCATAATAACATTAATGAATTATGCGCAATTTAATATTAAAATTATAGAAAAATGCATATCTTGAAATGTAAGTTAATTTTTGTTGTTATTTACAAATTGATAATAAGAAATTTTAAGTTTTGATTTATATTAAAAATATTAAAGGACAAAATTTTTAACACTAAGTGACATTTTAATCGATCAGTATTTTAAAGAATTTTCATGTATTGAATATGTAAAAAATAAAACGCTTTGCACATACAATTGTATATAATGTATTGTATTAATGTATTGTAGTAATTTATTAAGTATAAAAATTATTAGGACAATTTTATATTTGATAATGAAGAAAAATTTTGAGGAATTTTGAGAGGAAGATTATGTACAATACAAATAAAAAACATGGAACACTATCAAGTATCAGGTTCATTATATCAACTAACGTACTCATTATCAAATATCGACATGATATTACAATAATATCAAGCAATCAGACCGATGTCTCATAGAGCGAAAATTGGCAAACTCGTGGATCAACAGGACGAATCATTCCGCTATTTTCACTATAATTTCACTGTTACAATTTGCGGAATAAACAAAAGTTGCAAATAACCTTAATTTATACTGTCGATGTATATTACAGCCATTGTCCATATAATGCGATTGGTTACTATTTTATATCTTTTTCATTAATATGGACACAGAATTGATAAATAGCAAAATATTAATGATTCGATGACTACATATGAATGTAGATGTTAATCAGCAGCCTATGATTCCGTTTATTTTTTTTCTCTTATGTCCTATTGAGCGATAAACGCGGCAGCGGAATCAAGTTTTAGCCAATCATGAGATAGTTTTACAATTATGTTAAAAATATTTTACTGTTAGAGAAGTTCTAATATTTACCGGTTTGTTATATACATTATTATATTTACATTAAAATATTATTTTTATTATTACAAGTAAATAACATAAAAAGTATGATTTTATATTATTCCGCGTGTTTATATTATTTCGCTTCTGCTTATTTCGCTCCATGGAACATAAAGGATTTAAGGAAAGCGTAAAAAAGAAAACGGAATCGCTGTGATTTGTCATATCGATTTTACAATATAAGTAATACATATTATATTATTAGAGTTAAGTAAAAAAGTTAAAAATAGTATCACATGAGTTTTATTTTTTAGAATTTAACTTAATGCCAATAATTGATATCAAATCTTTTATAGGAATGCTGCATAAAATTTTGTAAAATTTAACTTGGCGCCAATTGTTGATATCAAATCTTTTATACAAATGATACATATCATTGGAATTAAGTAAATGAAAAAAACAGTATCACTTGGGTTTTACTTTTTAATTTGATAAAACTTCATTTGGTTGATAAAAACAGTAGCACACACATTTGAATTTTAATTTTTTAATTTTAATCTGGTACAATATAAGTTTTATCAAGGGATAATAATTTTTGACAGAGAATTAAAGCTGCCATTATTAAGTTAAAATAGAAAGACATTCAATGAGAATATTTTTGTAAAAGAATTTTAAAGCAATAATACTACTTGAGTTGGAATAGTAAAAAGATATATAACGTATTATTTAGGTTCTATTAGCGAAGCATGTATTAATTTGCGCACTAATTACCGTAGTAGTTTTAGAAGATATTTTACCTTTTGTTTGATTTATCTCGAAATCTAATTTATAAATTCTTATTTTATATCTTTGTTATATATTTGTTTATTGAGCTAATATATAATATAACATTTATTGTGCAGGAACTTTTACTACTACATCAACTACTACAACGAAGTTACACCGTAAAATGGAAATCCAGACCTTAGACAAATCGAAATCTTATGATGATGGTAAGATTCAGTTTATTCTTAGATGATCAATTTATCACTACACAATAAAAAATTTGGTATTATTTTAACACAATTTACGTGTCCCAAACGATCCATCCAAATTTTTATATTAATTTAACGTAAGATAAAAGTAAAGATAAGCCGATTCTAACTCATTAGTGCGTATACGTATATGCGATGTGTGTGTGTGTGTGTGTGTGTGTGTGTGTGTGTGTGTGTGTGTGTGTGTGTGTGTGTGTGTGTGTGTGTGTGTGTGTGTGTGTGTGTGTGTGTGTGTGTGG
>Ga0157364_1000986_pt1 | contig 22711 bp, 10 predicted proteins | sample AttsexASBM2_FD_111476 | JGI IMG/M metagenome (GOLD analysis project Ga0157364, IMG submission 111476) | Fungus gardens microbial communities from leaf cutter ant in Ribeirão Preto, State of São Paulo, Brazil - Atta sexdens ASBM2 | ecosystem: Host-associated > Fungi > Mycelium > Unclassified ...
TTCAACAGTTTAGCTGGAAGAAATACAAGTCCATTAAAGATTGCAATACTCAGAGAAAAAGGCATAGTAGATGGCTATTATAAAAATGACTTGTACAAGTTTTGTATATTAAATTAATATAATAGTTGAATAAACTGTTTTATAGTTGCAACAATTATGAAATAATTTTTTCAACTATAACATAATACAACTTTTATAGTTAAATTATTATAGTTGCAATAATTATAAAATACATTATAGTTTAAATATATTTATAAGTTTAAATGTAAGTACATTTATTCTAGAACCCCTGTAACCAGAATCTGGTTACGACGTAGTCTCGTCTGTGATTAATCCGACATTTTTCTTCAATTCACACCAGTTGTAATTCATTATCTAGCTTTTTGCCGATAAATGTTGCAAAAAAATACTGACGTATCCAAGCATTTTTACTCAAAAAGAAATACTAGATATTATGTGAAAAAGTGGATCTATACAGAATTATGACGTATATTCACTGTGTGTTTACTTATTAGCCAGGAGTTATGAAGTTTATAAAACTGCCACATTTATAGCGCCATTGCAGAGGGAATAAGAGTGAGATAGCACATATCCGTCTCTTTCGCACAATTTTGAAGAAAAATTCCAGAAATTCTCGAAGTCATACTCTAATTATAGGGTCTCTAATTTATTCTATAATTTATATATAAAATTTATACAGTTGTAACCTTTATAACTGCTATCACTGTTTTCCTTCGAATGAAATCTATTTTTAAACTATTTATGTTGTAGCTCTGCGAAGCTATAAACAACGGGGAATGGATTGTAGAACGAGATGAAGATCTCACAGCGCCTTACGCATTTCAAAACAAGACGTGGATTGCTTTTGAAGATAAGATTTCGGTCGGAATAAAGGTGTGTACGCGAATTTCCCAGTTGTTCACTCTTATGTAAAAAATGAGTTATGACGCCATTGTTTAAGATTAAATAGATTATAAAATATCTTTCAAAATTTATTTAGCTTTTATAAAAGCAACCGATGTTTATATTGTCTATACGTCAAAATTAATTTTAGGGGAAATATGTATTTTTGCGAGACTTGGCGGGATTGGCCTTGCGAAATATAGAAAATGACATGGAGACTGAGTGCGAAGTACCGCTCACGCAAGAAATTTATCATTCCTTTACGGAGTTTAGAAAAAAATCGAGACGAGCTGTACTCAGTGCGCTAGAAGATGAGCTTCATGTATGTGTTTTGTGTGTGTGCGTGTGTGTGTGTGTGTGTGTGTGCGTGCGTGCGTGCGTGCGTGCGTGTGTGTGTGTGTGTGCGCGCGCGCGCGCGCGCGCGCGCGTGTGAGTGAGATTATTTTTATATCAAACTGCTTCTATTTTTACTAATTCATTGAAATTTTAGCAAATGCAATTTTCGTATCCAAATAATGCAAAAACGTCTAGCTTTCGTGTCACTCGGATTGTAGACACAGAGGGGCATATCAGAGCCATACGCGAAAATATACAAACCGAGTTCATTTGCAAACGTCAAGGTTACTTCGTCCATCCAAAAAGTTGCAATAGGTAGTTATGTATGACTAACAGTAATAACTGTATAAACTATTTAATTAAACAAAAAAGAACATTACGAAACTTGGATTTCTTTATGTAAGTATATACTATATCCAATATAAATAATGTTCTTTTACAGATTCTATCGCTGCGTGAAATTCAATCAAGCGATAGAAGACTATTCCGTTTTCGAATTCGATTGTCCAGCTGGACTGTCGTTTGATGAGCGCACGGAAGTTTGTGTTTGGCCAGGCTCGTTGTCTGAAGGCTCACCATGTCCTGGCAGCAGCGAGATTGCTCCTGTCACTCCGAAGAGATTTGAATGTTCTCAATCCGGTTATTATGCGGATCCACAAAATTGCCGTTGGTTCTTTGCTTGCATGGACTTAGGTGTGTTATATGTTTAATGAATTTATTTATGCATATATAAATCTTGTGTATTATTCAAAATCGCTAAAGAAAACGTTATTAATTGTAGAACACATGTTAATTCGTTCATCATATTTATATAGTATCGTTGCAACATATTTATATAGTATTTTTTCTTCAAATTTACAACGTACATAAAATAAAATATTATATAAATTTATTAATATATTAATTATGTTAATATTGACAGGTGGAGAAGAACTAACAGCATTCGAATTCCGCTGTCCGTACGGCTTGGTATTCGATGAGAAGAAGTTAGTGTGCGAGTGGCCTTGGCTGGTTCCAGCTTGCTCGGAATCTAGATCAAGCTATATCAGCCACGAATACAATTATGGAAGCTACACTCCAAGAATCTCTATTGGCGTTGGCAGTTACGTCAGCAGCGGTTTACCGGAATATTCTGTGACTGCGGGAACGGATTACTCCGACATGGATTATTCTAGAACAACCAGTACCAATATTCACAGTACAAATTATTTTGGAGCCACTGCGAGAGATATTGGTAAACACTCTGATGTTGTGATTTCTGGTCCTGGACATGTAGGATTGTCCAGTGTAGTCGGTACTGATTATTCTAAATCCACTAAATATGGAGGAGCAGTGTCTTCTGTTCCAACATATAGCAAATCATCTGACATACAGATTAGTTCGGTACCACTTAGTACAATTATCGGAGAAGAACGTGATATAGAATATTCTACAAGCAAAATTGGCGATGGATATACTGAATATACTACTGTATCTACTGGTCAAGATGGCTCTGGATACTCTGTATCTACTGGTGGATTTAATACTGGATTTGCAAACAGGGAATCATTGAGAGGAGTTGCTGCAGACTTTTCCGGATCTACACCAAGAAAGTACTTCGGAACCGCTAGCGGAAGTCATTCAGAAGGGACTACTGCAAGTTTTTCCGGATCTACAACGGGAGAGTATTCTGGAACCGCTAGTGGAAGTCATTTAAAGGAGCAAGGTGTAACTTATTTGCAAAAACCTATCTCAAGATATCCTAATTTGGCAAATGGTTATGCAGGAAGCGTTAGTACGAGTAGTCCGATAATAGATACAAGTTATTCGAGAACTCCGGGAAGGAATTACTTCGAATCTAGATTACCTGGATCATCCATTGATGTCCACATACAATCTACTAGTCCTAAATATGATGGATCGACGAATGTATACGCAGATTCCAGCACACTTAATGTTAATGATTTCTCGACTTCTACCGGTGTCTATCCAGGAACAGTAAGACATCAATCATTCGGTGAAACCGGCCCATCATTCGGATCTGTATTTTATCCTGGTGCTAGCGGCAAAATCGAAATAACAGGATCGACTGATAAAAAATATACGAGACCAACAGCATACAAAGAACCGATAGATGTAGGATATTCTACAGCTACGGGCGGTATCAGCTCTGGCTTTACTGAAAATGTTGGTGTGTCAATTAAATCTGGAATAGGATCAAGTTTGCACAGTACAACGAGTTCAAGTCAAATCCCAGGAATTAATTTTGTTAGTGACGTTCCAAAGTTTAAACTGGAAACTTCAGGAATTTCTGGAACAGTTTCCGAACAAGTAGGTTTTACTTCTAGACCAACAGGCACTTCGACAAACTATAGATATGATAATGAGAAAGGATATACGATTCCTGTATTCGTACAACACGAAGAGCCCTCGATTTATCCCTCGATTGGAACAACTGGAGTTGGAGAAAGAGACCACGTCGGAACGACTGGAACGAGTGGAATCGGTTTAACAAGTGGGAAAACTAATTTAAACATAAGTATCTTTGGCAATGAGATTCCTACTGGTTACGATATTCAGAAAAACACTCTTAGTGCTATTCAAACTGGAGCTACTAGCAGAGACGGAAGTAATACTATTGGTGATTCCTTTTCGGAAACCATATCCAGTATCCACAGAAATGTTCCCGGAGCAGTATTAACTCCTGCTATTAACCAAAACGTTAAAATCTTAACTGGAGGAGGTCGACCTGGCTACGTCGCCTCTCCTGAAACAGCAGGATATGTAAGTAGCAATGTGAAGACTATAAACGTTGGATCAGCTAGTCCAGAAACTCTAATATACGAAAAATCCGAAACGCCAAATCCTACGATTCCAATAAATGGTCCTTCAACAGCTGGTGTCTTATTAAAAGATAACTTTATTCCAAATATTAACATATTCGGACAAACGGCTCCTGAAATATCTGTAGGTGGTTTCATTCAACCAGATTCGACAATCAAAAGCTCGACTCATAAATCATATGAATCGCAATCAACTTATCATGGCATCAGCAATGCCCCTACGAGAGGTTCAATTATCTATTCGAGTAGCACTCCAAGCGAAGGCTTGATACCTACAATTCCTCAAAACTATAGAACTGATGAAGGACGCAGCACTGTTACGTTCAATTCCGCTTACAACACTAACAAGTATACAGAGAAAGATATTTCGGACTACAGGCTAACCAGCACTAGTCTTCCCGATTTAATTGTATCCGGTAGAGTAGAAAGTACTGATGGTATTTACGATTCTAGATTCGAAAACTCACCTACTTCAGGATATTCTTTGAGTAAATCGGCTGTTTTTACATCAAATGGATTTACGAAGACTGGTCCAACCAGGACAGGTATAACCACTGCTGTTCTCGGAGGTGGTGGTAGTTACTCAATAAGCACAGGTGATCGTAGACCTACTTATAGCCCCGATAATATTAGCGAAAAGGCATTTGAAGGGAATGTCGCTGGATATACTAGTACATCATCTACTAACAATCTGTCCGTTACTTTGACTTCACCTGGCTATTCCTCGAAAGCTATACCGGATGTTCCGGGTGGTCGCTTCACCGTACAATCAACTACTTCCGGCTATTCGTATTTTAAACCAACCATTCAATTTGGAACTAGCGGTACCACGTTCTCTTCAACGCCAATTGTGTTGGCCGGAAGTAATGTACCGATTACGACGTCGCCGCCGTCTTTCAGCCGCTTACCAATATCGACAATCAGACCTGTAACTCATACTTCTGAACATCCAGAAATTTACAAAACGACTCCTTTTGAATCATTTAAGATTCCGATAGCTGTTCCAACCGTCAGACCTGTGATCGATACCGGTTACAAGATTTCTCGACCGATCTCTCCGACGACCATTCCATCGTTAAATGATGATCAATTCATCGAAAGAACGGGCGGTTCTCAGACTGCGTCAATATCCATGTCTAACATTGGTTTAGGAGTGCCTTTCCAACGGACTGATTCAAGCGGCCAGACAGGCCATAGCTCCTCGTTGGGATATCTCCCACCAAAGTCGATTGAAGCTGGCGTGACTGTGTCTACCACAAAATACAACTTATCTGCAATGACCGTACAACCAGAGCTCATCGGATTACGAACGTATAAGAAACCTTTACCGATCTCTGACGTTACATACAGTCCTTCCTCGTTCCATTCGCCCATCACATTCAGGCCTTCCAACATATATTATTCCAGCCGAGAATTTTCGACTACTCCGTTTTCTCTAGGGACAGTCCCTATAGATGGCTCTCCAACAAATCTGGATATTTCAAGAGATAAAACCAATAAATTAACTACAAATTGTGATAGAGGCACTATCAAGTACACCTCACCCAAATATGATACCTATTCAAGTTCCGGATATGGCATTCAACCTTCGACATTTTCATACGAAGTTACTACAAAGTCGCCTGAAAGCAAAGGCAAAGTCATCGTCAAGTGGAGTGATCTTCATCCACTTCTTTTAAGAAAACTTGGGGCAGAGTGCACGTGCAAGGCCGATCCTTTTGCCAATCTTCGCGGTCCAGGAAAGAAACAGATCGATTCTTCCAAGGGCAAGATAAATCTGGCCAACTATGATTCTTCTGAAATCTACGTCGATCTCGGCTACTCTGAAGAGGATGACTATTCTACCAATTACAACGTTTTCCCAGAACAGCCCTTCAAAATTAGTCCACAGGAAACGACGACCGTTTCGACCAATGTACCATCATTCTCTTACTTACCTACGATAGATGCCAGAATATCCGCGAGAAATTACGAGTCTCATTCGGGTCATCGAATGGGTAAAAAATTGGAATACGAAGAAAAAAATGAAGAAGAAAAGGAAGAATATGATGACGATCCTGATCAGATAATTAATGGTGTCACCGATTGCGCTAGGCCAGGTCTCTTCAGACATCCCGGACTTTGTAATAAATTCTACGTTTGTCACTGGGACCAGTGGAAGAAGAAATTCACGCTTCATATCTTTAATTGTCCTGTTCACTTAACGTTTGATTCAAATGAGGGCGCGTGCAACTGGCCCAGTAAAGGACCAGCTTGCCAAGCCAACAATTTATTAGTGTAAACGCGTCATTAGATTTTTATTATCGGTTGAATCAATATCTTCTTTATATCGTCAATGTTCCTTCTAAAATTCTTCTATATATAATAGAATAGAAGAAATCAAAATCTGATTGTATATTTTTAAATCACTTTTAATATATTTTAAAATCATTTTTTAGATCGATTAGTTTGGAAAACCAATTTGCCATTACACAATAAAACGTTGCCAGTGCAGTAGATAGCATGTTATTGTAAAAATAACGAGTGATTGTTACTTTCACGCGAATTCTCGGCCTTGGATTTCTTTCAGAATTTATCTTAATACCCAGATTCCCAAACGTTTGCATTGAATAGCATTGATAAATATCTCGTTGAAGTGAATCTCTTAGCATCGAAGAGGAAAGTCATAGGAAGGCGGAGACTTGTTGAGATGTGAAAAGAAGACCAAATTCAAGGCGATCAAGGTACTGCAGGAAAGCGTCGTTGAAGTGAAAGTAGTTCGTGCTTGTTGATGCAAATCGCAAAAAAACCCGTTAAATATCAATATATATCACTTATATTTCTATATTCCAAATTTATTTAAAAGCTATTGAGTCATTTTATGGTTTCTATATAAATTTAGAATATAATATAATATAAATAATATAAAGAATATAATATAAATTTAGAATATAAATGAATTTTTCCATTTAAGTTAAACTATATCGATGAATAGATGAACTTAATTTTAATGACACAATCAATATATCAGCAATATATTTTTCTTTGAAAAAACTAACAAGGCAAGAGAAAGTCGAATTTTGAGAACACAAATAAACGATAACGCTTATTCTTTATTTAATTTTTAAATTTACATATTCTATAAAAATTTTGCCTTTTCACGAAATTAGTGTAAATGACAAATGTTTCTTATAACAAGCGAGTAACCTAACATCTTGCTATTTTATCTGGCGTAACGATAATGATAACGTGCTGCACGATATTCTAATATTCTTCCTGATCGTGCTTTCCTTTCCGATTGTCTTGATAACTTCCTGACATTCTTGAAATAATTATATTCGAAATTTTCTTATATACTATACATATATTATAAGCTTGTCTCTGATTTTCCGTTCTTATCTTATTTTTCTCACAAAATATAATTTATCCTTTGCTTATTAAGAAAACATAGCGATAATGTTAACGTCTACTCTTCCTACGATTTTGACAGCACTTTAATTACCGTGCCATTTACCAAATGGTTAATTAAGTACTGTTATGATCTTAATAAAATAATAAATTGCAACCAAAGTGCATTTTCATTTATTAGCAAACTGACCTTTATCCTACTAAAATGTTGTAATGAATTATTTTGCAATGCAGTGCCATTATTAAAATTGCATTGGATTACAATTTCAACGAAAATATTACATTAGCCATTAATATATAATATTAAAAAATTTATATCAAAAAATATTTATATCAAAAATATTTATATCAAAAAATATATTTAAAAATATATTTTCTGATATAATTTTTTTAATATCATGTATTAATTATATGTATTATTAAAAATATATATATTTTTACAAATTTTAAAAAAGATATTTAAAAAATATATTATTACAAAAGCATATATATTACGCTGCTTCACAAAGGATTATACTATGTGTTTATACTTTTCTGCTTTTAGACTTTTCCAGTTAAATAATAAAGTGTTGTTTTAAATGGATAAATTTTGATTTATATCCGTTTATTTTTCAAAATTGGTCAATCGTATCCCGTTACTTTTAGAATATTTATGTCAAAAAAATGTGATAGTTCTTTTAAAATCTTCCTCTCACTGATTATTATAAGAAGCTGTCACTACCTAACCAACTAACTTACCAGCGGCTGGAGTAAGATAGCGATTACCAATTAGTGAGAAAGAGAACATTTATTGTGGTGAAACAAGATGCAAAATGAAAGAAAAGGCTGATGTCGACGCGCGATTCACTAGTCGAGCTAGAAGGTGATATAAAGGCGTACAGAGATCCGATTCGATCTAATTTGTCTTAACATCAGCTGAGAAACCAATCCAATAACGCGAAATCCGTCGCTGCCACACCACATTTTACCATCATGTAAGTCTGTTATTTATATTACTGATATTTGATAAAAAATTATTTTCCTCTAGTTTCGTTAGATATCGATTATAATGTTCTTTATCGTGTTGTAACGAACATATCGTGTCTCCATTTCAATGAACACATAATCTTAAAATCAATCTTAGATTCGGTTGCATTAACTTTAATCTCGATTCAATTTACTCTTTATCTCTTGCTAATTCTAAGAAGTAAGTCCTAGGCCCAGTTTTTTTATCATCTAGTTAAGCTTGTAGTTAGGCTTAATCTGATGTTAAACCTAACCTGATGTCCAACGGGCTTCATCTATAATCCGATGATGTCATTAGGATGAAGTCCATTAGGTGAAACATAATAAGGTTGAGCTTAACTACAAGTTAATCAGATATTGAAAAATCGTAAAGTAAGTGAAACCGAGATTAAAGTTAATCTTACATTAAGAAAATCGGGTCTTATTTTATTAGATCATGAGCTAATTTTTAATTATATATTTTAGATTTTTCAATATCAAGTTTTTTAATGTTACAATCAAATACAAATAATTTTTTTTAAATATTTGATAAATAAAGATTAAATTTAAGAACTAATTAAATTCTTTTCCTTTGTCTTTTCCCCTGTCATACAATTGTGAATATAATTAAATAATATCGATCAAATTAACATTTTATTATTTATTTCTGTAACGATAATATAAATTTAGTAAGCATAATTTTGATTTACATGAAAAAAATTATAAAGACAATTGCAATAATAATACAAATCAATCTTGCAAATAAGTGCAGGAAAGAAAAATGCGATAGTCGTTGACCTTGCAACTAGCATCACACTTTGCAGTTCCGATTACTAATAAATTAACACAAATGATTATCTTTATTTATCATTACTAGATGTTTTTTCAGTATTGTAATTGCGTTATTGAAAGGCAATTTCAAAATATTATGCACAATGCGTTTCGATCTATCAATAACTTGATTTTTAGCTTCAATCATGCATATTAATATATTTCGCTTTCATTTAGCGACAAAAATCGATTTGCTTTAAGTGGACACAAATTTCATATTCCATATTAGAAAAAAAAAAACATTAAATTTTTGTATTAAATATTATATTGTGATAATATTACTTACAATTACTTACAATTAGCAAAATTTGAATATTTGACTTATGCTTATAAAATATGTTATGAAAACATAATATAAACATTTTGTATTGCAAACAGTGCAAATAATTTACAAAAATTAAATACAAAAACATTTAACTTTCGTATGTACAAAATTTCATTACTAAACTTAATTTCTGATATTATTATCACATGTTATAATATATTCTTCAATTATCAGAATGTTTCACGAAAGTTATGAAAACTTTTCATATTTTAATATACTTGTCCAAGCATCCAAGCATCTAATAACAACAATCTTTAATAAGATCTACAAAAAAGATTGTATCAGAAAATAGAAAATAAAAGATACATGTGAAGAAAACAATGAATCTGAAACTGAGAAATAGCCGCAAGCAGTGAAAGTAGCACAAATCATTGCACCGACTGAACTTTACCGAGAATGGTCACATGGCGATTAAACGTCAGACAAGCAGAAAAAGAAACGATATAAGCGTAAAAAAGTTCCTGCACATATCCACGTGATTGCATAATAACATGTTGTCGCCTCGTCCGCATTGCTGCTAATTCCCAATATTGTAATTCCAAATTGCAGTTCCAGTCTTGGATTTATTTGGATTTATTCTGTATTCAAAGATCCAATTAATTAATTTGCACTCTATTCTCATAAAACAAATAAGATCTTTTTTAGCTTTTTTAGTTATATAAATTTATTTTATAAAAAGAACTATCCACTCTATCGCATTCCAACATCATATACAGAATAAATTGCAAGGATTGCAATGCCTCTTACGTGAGATAAACAGGGAGAATTTTAAAAAAGTGCATGAACAAACCGCACAGAAACCACATCAATTGGAACACGACGCAACATTCAGTCATTATTATATTATATAGACTAGAATTTTTTTTCATAAATTTTTTTCATAAATTGATTTGGGAAATGTAAAAATTTTAGACGAAGAACAATTTTTAAAAAAAAGATTGACACAGAAATGATTTTTATTAATAAACAATTACAGGAACTTAATATTAAAAATGACACGGAATCTTTCGACTTCTTTATATTCTAATTTATTTACAAGACCTTGATGCTTCCCTCTCTCTATCATTTGTTGTCAATGTTTATATATAGTTTAACTTTTGATCATATCTTTTACATAAGCTCAATTACATAAGCTACAATCGAACGGTTGCGTTGACTAAAAAACTCGTCTAAATGATTATCATGTAAATCAAAAACCAATTGTAATTTATCTATTATTTATTAATTTTAATTTTTTCTGAATTTCTCTTAGTTAATTTGGAAAGTAAATGAAAATACGAACATATAATAATATCCAAGATTAGATATCCCTAGTCTAGATACTAGATATCGAATCTATTAGATACCTATGGATCTAGATACCCAATGATAATTTTACACGACATCGCTTCATATTATTCCATATTTGTATTTCTTCAAATATGTGCGTTCAATAATGTATGACAATACATTATTGGATCGAAACATCTATTGTATTATTCGAATAAATTTATTACACGCATTCATCTTGTGTTTGGCTCTTTTATAGGCATTAATTTAATTTATATTTTTTTATTATTTATATGTTTATATAGAATCAAGTTAAGTCTCGCTAATTAATATATACTTGCTCATTTATATGAATAGGGTGGTGTGGGCGGTGTTGATATTGGCAGCGGTCGTGTTGACCGATGCAGCGATACCAGATCCACCAGAAAATTCTGGCATCACCACGATCGGCTCTAAAAAATTGGCAACTGCCGCTGATTGTGCCGGACTTGTTGCCTTCTCTGCAATCCAAGGGTCAGTAAATGTGAGTAAACAACATGATGATAATAATATTATGTAGCATACTTAATGAAAGTTTTCTTCAGAACTTTCATACGAATTAGGATACTTCAAATAAGATAATGAAAATTTCTACATCTTTTTTTAGAATATTCCATATATATGAATTCTGAAATATTCTAGGATTTCTAAGATTTCTCATTTTATAATTTCTTAAAAAAATACCTTAATCTTTTTCAAATTTTACAAGATTTCATCAGAAATTAGATATGAAATATGAGAAATTTTAAAATTCAGAATTTACATATAAATTTCAGAATTCATGTATATGAACAATTCTGGAAACTATGTTATAGATTTTCTTCTGAAAAATGATCCAATTTTTTATAAAAAATTTAAGATTTTTTTAAAAAGATATAAAATTATTCAAAAATTTTGAATTTACATAAAAATTTTAATAAATCACAAGAAAATATTCTGAGGAAATGTTTTAGGAATAATAATAATTTTAAATTAAAAATATAACAACATATATCTGACAACAAGGATTAATTTTATTTTATTTAAAAAGTAACCTTAATTTTAATAAAAATAGAAGAATTTTTTGATGATATAAAAAATTCTAGTTCTAAATTAATAAATTAATCTAACTCCCTCGAAATAAAAACTTAGTTTTAAATCCTATTTTTTTATGCATTTCAAGAATAATTTATAGATGTAAATGTATACAGGAAGCTAAGCTCATCCTCGCCGAGACGTTAGTAGACAAGGGAGTCGGTTACGCGGCACAAACAGGTATCTTCACCACGCATTGTCCTGGCCTCTATCAATTCAGTTTCGCCGGATATGGTAGCACGGATCTGCGGCTGACATTGAAACGCAAACTGAACAAATCCAACAGTTGGAGAACGATTATCAGCGCTGGTCCAGGTGGAGGAAGCAATCTCGTCCTGCTAGACGTCGAAGCCGGTGATCAACTTGCCGTCTTCGTTGAGTCCGGGAAGATCACCGATGGAGCCAGTTTCACGGGTCATCGTGTTTATAAAAGATAAACAATAATCTTAAACAAATTCAAGATACCGATTACTATTATGGAAAATTGATGTTATAATCTAAATCTCAGTCTAAAATGATTATTGATATACAAAGAAATAATTGCAAAAATCTTAAAATACCATTTTTAGATTATAAAAGTATGTTTAATAAGAAAAATTTATAAAATAATCATTATAAAGTTTTGAATATTTTATAACTCATTTTTTATCCTCTGATTAATAATATTTTAAATTGGATCTTTTAAAATTATAAAATATCTGATTAAAATTATGAGATATTAAAACATGATGTCAAATCGAAAAATCGTCAGAGAATCATTAAATGCATTTAAAAATAATTATAAAAACAAAGAAAAAAGAATTGAAACACTTTTGCAAAATCCGAGTTTTTCTACAAATAAGAGCTTTGCTTATATACTGAAATATAGGTTTGAAATATAGGTTTGAAATATAGGTTTTGATTCGTAATTCTAAAACTTCTCGATGAATTTAATATTCTGTGATAGCTATTTCATTTCGGAATCAAAAATTTAATTGATAATTATAATTTCTTGAAGTAGAATGATAAAATATTAACTATTCTGTACATCGAATTTTTTCGATTTCCAATTTTCGCTTTGCTTTCGTTTTTTTTCTTTCAGTTCGCTTTCTAATATTTTTTGTTCACATTAACTTTCTCCCCGTCTTTCAATTCATTTTCCTCAATATATCACTGCTTCCTTATTTTCTTTGTTATTATATGATAACGCATGATTAAGAAACAACTTTCTCTCTACAAAATGTACGAGTCCTTTTCTTTCTATATTTCTTTAATTAAATTTATATTTCTAATCTTTATTATTTTCTGATCTTCCATATCTTTCTTCTGTAAATTCGTTTTTCTTATTTCTTTCTATTTAATTATGCATCTTTGACTTTGTCATTTTTTATTATTTCTTTAGCTTTATTAAAATTCTTGTATTTCTATTTCATATATATTAATTCTTCATCCTTTCTCTTCTTCTTCAGTCTTCTTTTTTATTCTCTTAAAAATTTTTAAATCTTGTTATCTTATTGAATCCATATTAAACTTTTAATCTTTTATGAGCTTCAATACTTTTCTTTTGATATATATTAACCTTTATTTTTAAAATTATTTTTGGTTTTATTATCTTCCTGCAGAGTTTTAATTTATTCTTCTTCTTTTATTTTTCTTTAAATTTGCTTTACCCCATTTTAACGAATTCAAAATAATTTCTTAAACTTTTATTATCTTATTTCCATTACTTCCATTTCATTACCTCTGTTATCATTTTCTTTTTTAAATCTAATTTCTCATTTACTATTTCTTTGTTTCTCTCTCTCTCTCTCTCTTCTATTCTTTTTTTCTTTAAACAAATTTTTTTTCTCTAAACAATACATAAATACATTATTTTTTTTTTGAATTTTTTTAATCTTCTGCCTTCTTTTTAAATACATTTTTTATATTTTTGTATAATTCTGTTTTCAGTTTAATTTAAATACAAATTGCTTGCTCAATCTCTTTTTTCGTCTTGATCTATATCTATCTATTCACGCAACAATTCGAAATCATATAGACATCCGAACGAAGTTCTATTTGTCATACTATATGGACATATCGAAAATTTCTAAAAACCTTTGTACAATGACGTACCCAAAGACACCTAACAGACATCATTAGTACGTTCAATTTCTAAGGACACAAAAATTTCTAAAATTGTTTTTGTTTTCTGGAGTGTGTAAGGCTAATTTTACAATGTGCTTTTTGTTTTCTATTTCTTGTTATTTGTCTCTTGTCTTATTGACCAAAAAGGCTAATTCTACAATGTGCTCTTTGTTTCCTATTTCTTGCTGTTTATCTCTGTTTGTCTCTTGCCTTTTTGTAATACATAAGCAAGAAACAAAAAACAAAAAGCACATTAGTAAAATTAGTTTAAATTATTGGGAAGAAAAAAAGAAAACTGAACAGTCATCGGCAAAATCCGAAAACTTTCAAAAAATTTTATTTTCATTTTAAGTTTCCAATTACAGGAACTCATCAATTTCTAAGGCATCATTTTATTATCATTTTACTAAAACATGAGTAAAAATTTTTCATTGTAAAAAATCTCATAATGCTGGGCCATTTACTCTATTTGATGTAGTTTTTTAAATACAAATATTATAATTGAACTCCGCTGCGTCCATCTAATGATGTCCCGCATTGCTTGAAAATTGAACATATTGACAACGTTTAGGTGTTTATAAAATGTTCGTGTAAATATCATTATTATGGACGTCCTAACAATATTCTTGGAACGTGTTTTAGATGTTCAACAGCGATATAAATGAGAAAGACATATTTTGGACGTCTGAAGATATCGAGAGGTTGAAACATCGAATTGTTGCGTGGGCATTTATCAGTATATCTATTAATATTTATCTATTTCTTTCGTTCTGTTTCTATTTTGCATGCGTGTGCGCGCGCGCGCGCGCGCGCGCGTGTGTGTGTGTGTGTGTGTGTGTATGTGTATGTGGTGTGTGAGAGATCATAATCGCTTGCTATCACAGTACAATTAGTACGGAGAGAAGATTTATATAATTAGCAGAAAGCGAAAAAAGAAAAGAAAGAAATTTAATAAAATAGAAGAAATATCGATTGACTAAACTAAACTTATTAGCCTTATCAGACAATGTTAGAGAACGCGTACGTGCGCGCGCATTTGCGACGAACAGTGCGAATTATTTTTCTGTAATAATGTAATTTTATTAAAGTTATCAATATAAGAAATGTTAACGCAATGAATAAAGTTATGCGCGTACTTCTTATCAATAAACTAAATAATAACCTAACATCGCACACAGACTTCTGTGGAAGAAACATGAAGAAATTTTTATAACATAATCAAATATTGAGTTCGATTTTTCCAGTTTCGAATCCCTTGTAATTTTTGAGCACAGGATACACTTCCTCTTCAAGAAATTCGACGACCTGCTCAGGCGCTCTACCAACGAAAGTTGACGGGTCCAGCAGAGTGTCCAATTGAGATAAAATGGACGCAAAATACGGATCTTTTCTGATCCTATCAACCAGATCGTTATCTAAGCCGTGTTGCTTCACTTGCGCTCCAGCTTCTTGCGATAATACACGGATTTTCTCATGGCAAACCTAAAGCAAATATATAAAAGTAACATATAAGACTTAATCACCTAATGCATATAATATTTCATAAAATCAAATCTAATTAAATAAAAGAATTTCTATCAAAATTAAAAACAAGATTTCATATAGTTACATACTTTGATTGATTAAATTATAGACTGCTTTGGTAAAAAAAATTCTTATAATATCTCCTAATATTTCTAAGAATTCTTCATATTTAAAATTTATAAAGATTTCTGAAAAATATCTTAAAATTCTTCAGATTTTCAATTTTCTTCAAAAGTTATAGAATGAAAAATCTTAAAGGTATTAGAATATTTCAAAATTTATATATACACAAAAAATTCTAAAAGATATATCTTTTTCAATATTTCTAAAAAGTATTACAATGTTCATATAAAAAATCTGAGAAATTTTCTTAAAAAAATTGTAAAATTATACAGAAATTCTGAAATTTATGTAGAAATGCTGAAAAATTTTGTGAGATGTTATAAGAAAAATTTTCAACAAAGTGATCAAGAAATTTTCACTAAAAATAATGTAAATTATTCAAAAAATATCTAAAGAGCATCAATTTCGCACTTGTCTATCGCCACCGGCCTTCACCATGGCCATGATTATATTCTCCGCGGACATGAAAGGCAACTCCTGTGCCACGTGTTTGGCGATGACCTTAGGATAAACGACTAATCCCTCCGTGATGTTCTCGAGTGTCATCAGGATCGAATCGGCTGACAAGTAAGCTTCCGCTAGAACGAGCCGACGATTCGCTGAATCGTCCAGCGTTCGTTCCATCCATTGAGTCGCCGCGGTATGGAGAGTATTGTTTACAAGAACCATCAAGTGTCGTGCCACACTGCAACATCTCTCGGAGCGCATAGGGTTTCGTTTGTAGGGCATCGCACTGGATCCTATTTGCGTGCTTTCGAAAGGTTCCTCGATTTCCTTCATGTTAGCGAGAAGACGGATGTCTGTGCAAATCTAGGGAAATTAAAAAGAAAAAGATGAATTCAAGACCAAGACTTTGCAATAAAAAAAAAGATACATGTTCAAGATGGATCTCTTTAAAACTGCCATGTGATTGTAGCTGTCAATGCATAGATATAAATGTATCAATTCAGGCTCACCTTGTGAACGGTCGCACCAAGTGAACTCAAAACGTTCAAACATTCGATGTCGACTTTTCTGCTGTAAGTCTGTCCGGTGACGGTGTAGTGTTTCTCGAAACCAGCCATTTTAGTCACGAGAGCATCCAATTGTTTCACCTTTTTAGCATCACCTGTCGATATAAATTTGAATAATTATGTAAAAATTTAAAAATATGTGCATTATTTATATTGGATTGACAAATAAGTTCGTTTGATTTTTAGGGAGGAGCAAAATAATTTTATATATTCTATTTCTTTAAAAAATTAGCAATTATGTTTATTAATTATGAAAAGAAAATTTTCTATTTTTTCAGCTCATAGGTTTTTTATGTAAAAATTAATAAATTTATGTAAACTCAGAAAATGTAAGAACCTTTCGAAAATAGAAATCTTAAACTTTATATAAAATCCTTTTTTTATTTAAATTTCAAATTTAGTAATATAAATTCATTTTCTAAAGTCAAATTAAAATTAAATTCTACATATAATTATTTCTAAAAATTATTTCTCTTTAATTAAGGTTACCTAAAAAATCTCGACATTATATTTCGTGATTTTCTATTCTGCATATTTTTTCTTGGTGAAAATAAAAGAGTTACAAATTAGAAGACTAAACAAACTAACCGTTAAAAAGTTGAAGGAAAGATGCTTGAGTGCCGGTAGTGCCTTTAACTCCGCGGAATTTTAGATCGTTTCTGGCGCGACGAATAGCTCTCTCATCCATTAATAAGTCCTGCAGCCATAGCGTCGCCCTTTTGCCAACCGTTGTCAGTTGCGCTGGTTGAAGATGAGTGAAGCCCAAAGTAGGCAAATTGCGGTTTTCATAAGCGAATTTCGCAAGACGCTGAATTACGCCGGCTAGCTTTGGAACCAATATATTGAAGCCTTGGCGGAGTATCAGGAGATCCTTCAAGAAGAAACAATATTCACAAATTAAATAATTTCGACCAGTTAGTTAAGCTAATAAACGTACGAAAAGTTAACAGCATAGCAATTATTGGACTGATCACCCTGGCGAAAATTTTCTTTACGCCGGTCGCAAAAATGCTTGCGCGCAAGCATATTTGACAAGTTTATTTGAACGTGTGTGGCTGATCTTAGAAGTCTTATATAATAAAAATTTTTTATACGAATTAGAACACTTTTAGAACACAGAAACATTGAAAAAGTTTACATCTTTAATCTAGAATGTTTTTAAAATTTGAAATATTGTAAGATTTTTCATTTGATAATTCCAAAAAAGAGTGAATAAAACAAATCCGAAGAAAACTGAATTTGAAGAAACTTAAGATATTTTCGGTAACTTAAAATATAAAAAAACTTCTTAAAAACGTTATGAGATATAAGAATTTTTCATTAGAACAGTAACTAAAAATATAATTATATCTTGTTATCAAGATAAATAAAATAAAATATTTTTATGATAGAATTAAGATGGAAGCTGTACCGTATTATCACCCACATAACAGCTGGTTGCACCAAGATGGATAATAGGTGCAGCCAGGGGACATTGTTCACCGAATACATGAACGTGCGCCATCACATCGTGTCTCGTCGCTTTTTCTTCTTTTGCGGCGGCATTGAAGTCGATGTCATCCACGTGAGCTTCCATTTCAACGATTTGTTCCGGTTTGATCGCTAGGCCGAGTTCCTAAAAAATTATCAATAAACATTTCTGGATGATATTATCAAGAATTCATTATTTCAGTTGTGCGAAAATGAAGTATAATGTGATAATTTTACGATACGGCCAGTTTAAATTATCATTCAGATAAGATCGCGCATGTGCGACTGTCTTCTACGGTTCTTATCCCCATTTCAACGTACTCTCTGTATCATCTGATTAGATAAAGAGGGCTTGGTTCTGCTTCGGAATCAAACCCTGGCGCAAGTTTCATTTTATTACGTACATTTTCACAGTAAAAGGCGAGTGCCGAGAAATCTGCAAACATGGTGTCCTTGCAGACTATTGCGAGTATAGTGATCAAAGTGCTAAAGTTGGTGAGAAGATTGTATTTTGGATTTCATATAGTAATCGTGGAAAGTGAATATCTATAGAAAGAAAACGAGAGAGAGAGAAAGAAAGAGAGAATTCCACAAAATATACTATTCCATGTAATGTATATATAACGATATCTTTCTATTAATTTGGAATTCTTGATTTGGTTTATAAACTCAATGTATATAATATAATTTTGAACGAGTCAAAGTCGAAAAATTTTTAGAGTAATTAATTTATAAATATTATAACAATCTAATGTCATCCATTTTTACATTCAATTTTGAACTATTTCTTAAAGGGATTTTGTCTCAATATCTTTTGTAGGCATTTTTTATAAACCATTAATTAAATGTTCACTAAAAAAAAAATTTATTAAATTGAGCAATCATTAAAAAATTCACTACCAATTTGACAAATTCTTTAATATGCAAATTATAAACAGCGAATAGTTCTTTCTTATGATGTATACATATGCAGAGATAATAGTTCGAGATCAGAAAGTCGTATTCAATAAGGCATCGAGAAGAGTGATAAAATGACGTAATAAAATTCTTCGATATAGTAAACTTTGATATATAAGAAAGTAATTTGAATGTAATGTACGTTGTAATCAGTAAATTGTTTAATTAATGTAGTCAATGAATTCACTTATGGATGATTAACAAAAAAATGTAGATTGAACAATCATCATCATACACTCATTCAAGGGACGTATGAATCATTTGTACTGCCCTTATCGGTCTGCGATAACGTACGTTGTTTAGCAAGTGATACGCCGTTGTCGCTTCTATAGTGCACGAAACTACAGTGACCCAGAAAAATTTCTTTATAATGAGAATAAGATCTTATCTTGATATTATTTGTTTTCGATGAATTCTTTCACATAATTTTTAATTTTTCAGTATTAATCTTTCGAACTCAAAATAAAATCTTTTATTCCAGAAACATAAAATTATGGTTATTTAAAACATAAGTTTTTATAATTCATTTACTTTTATCAAACTTAATTTCGTTAAACATATAAAGATATGTTGTTAAAAAATGTTTATATGATAGAAAAAAAGATTTGATTTTAGACAATATTGCTTCATCATTATATAAATTCCTGTGGCATTTTACTCATAGATACCGAAGCAAATGTTAGCAGTACGCCTGTAGATTCGAACAGAACATTTTGCGGCAGATTGACATTTACCGCCCCCGTACTAAGTTCATACATTTAGCCAGCAAAATGTGTGCGTAATCTGACAGCAAATTGTAGAAATCGAGTTACGAGAAACTAGAAAACGAGCAAACTCTGTCATTTTGTAATCATTGAAAGATTTCTGGTGTAATCATTGAAAGAAATAAAATAAGAATAAGAATATCAAAATAAGAATATCTTATAATATTTTTAAGAATTTATCATCATATTTTTAATTCTGAAAATATATTCTCTCTCAAAATTTCTTCAAATTTTATAAATTTTTTTAGAAATTGTAGAATGAAAAATATTTAGATATTATCAAATACTTGGAATATTTCAGAATTCATATATACGTATATGAACAATTTTCTTTTTAATGTAAATTTTTTCAGAATTTCTGAAGAGTATCTGAAGTGTTTTTAAAATTTGTCGATTTGTCACAGGTTATCAACCTCATCATACTGATCCTCTATCGTACAGGATACGGTGGCGAGTTTCTAGGCGTCGGTGGAACTTGGAACTTGAACGAAGACAAGAATCCCGATGCCGAGATCGTCGCTTCCGGCGTATTCGTCGGATTCTTCATCTATACGAGTGTCGTCCTAATGAGCTACTGTTTTGGCAATTCCGACCACAAAAAGACTCTTGTTGTACGTATTTGTTCTTTTCATTTCATACGATGAACTTTAGTTAAATAGTTCATGTTAAACATAATAAAAGCAAATACAAATATTTACATATTATTAATACATTTAAATAATTTAAATAATTTAAATATTTAAATTAATACATTTAAATAATATTAAATATATGTTTCGATTCATGATTATAGGGTCCTCTTCAGTATTTAAAATTAAACCAAAAGTGAACTTTTTACATTTAGTTATCCGAATTAGGTCAATAATTATATATATGCAATCCAAACAATTGCGTTAAATTACATTTGGCAAAACGACATTCACTGGTTCGGATTTAAGATTTAAGATTTAAGTATCATTTTTTTAATATACAAAAAAATATTAAAAGCAACAATTAAATATCGAATACATGTTTTCTCTTCAACTAAAAAAGATAATATTCGTAAAGTTCGACAATCTTAAAGAAATTTTGGAACATCAGAATATATCACCTTTTTTAAAGGAAATCATCATGAATTTCGTTGGGACTTTCATGTTTGTGGCTGTGGGTGGAACAGCTCTACACTATTGGCATGGCTATCAACCTGAGCAGAAATTCATATATGATGCGCCAGAGAGGCAGGTAAGTTGAATCCCTAACTTATAAGCAGAGTTCGGATCTCGATGTCGTTTTCTCTCACTCCGAGTGCCGTATGTCATGAGAAGCAGTATCGTCCATGATACAAATACATGCAGATAGAACTTACAATCAGCTAATTCCAGTTGAATTTCGGTACATTATAATTATGTGACAGCTGTCAAATTAATTAATCATAAAATAATTTCAAATAATTTTCAATTAATAGTAATGCGCGCTATACGGCAACGCGTATGTGAAAAACCATGGCGTAGAAGGGTACAAGGTGTATCATTCCTGTATCATTCCCATGAATGCGCAGTCCCTTATAAATGGCAAATCAGGAATCGGTTAAAAAGTAATAAGGCCGCAAACATTTGACGCTGAGTCAAATGCTGCTTTCGCAGGAGTAATTTATATTCAACATTTTATTGATACTGTCTCCTCTTTATTGCTTCCATTATGTGCAACGATACATATTGTTTCCTTTGAGACCTGCAGAAGTTACGTTGTAGCAGCATAGACAGTATACTACTTCTCGCGGCGTGCGAAAAGTTTTTCACTTGGAATGAAAGAAAACAATATCGAAATCCGGACTTTGCTTACAAGATCACAAAAAAGCACATTAAAAAATTAGAAACTATAGATATAAACTTGCAAATAGTTACAACGAACGTGCATTTTCTTCCATTTAACAGCTATTTATTCATAGTCGATGTGCACCACCTAAAAGTAACATAAGATCAATGTTATAATTTTACACTCAACAATAAATGTAATAATACTTGGTTATATAACAATTACATTATTGAGTGCGAAATTATAACTGATATTATGTTATCTTTTAGTTGCTGTTGACTGAGTATTATTTAAACAAAAACTTACTAAAGTTTGTTTTATAGAACATATATTTAAGATCCTATCTCCTTCTTTAAAATCAGCGATAAATTGTGTCGTACTAAACTCAAAAAAATTAATAATTTCAGATCGGCTTGGCCGTGGGCTCTTTGTGCGTTTTAGAAGGTGCAGCATACTTGATTGATTTAATATTAAGCTTTCTTCATTACGCTAAGGAAGAATTTCAATAGAATGAAAAATTAAATATTATTTTAAAATTTATCAAAAGTTTTCTGTTTCATTTCATCAAATCATGTTACATGTTCGCCAATTCATGTTACAACTAACAATATATACCAAAGAAAAGTTTCACATATTAAATTCTATTACAATTAGATTATGTTTGTTGTCTTCGGCAATACTTATATTATTAATCACGTTTTTGCATAAAAATTTCTCTCTTTGTAGAAAATACAAAAAATCTTGTTCCTTTTTTGAAAACAATGTTTTCCTCATTATACGTTTTTATACATGTCTACATATTTATTCACACATATATAATTCTCATTGAAAATACACGTAACACGTATACAAAATAAAATTTATAACAAAATTTGTAATAAAATAACTTAAAATATATTTCGTGTATATTTAACTCTCCGTCTGCACCGCTTAAATAATAATATAAGTAAAATATAATATATTTTATATTTTTGTAATACAAAATATGAA
>Ga0157364_1000987_pt1 | contig 22708 bp, 11 predicted proteins | sample AttsexASBM2_FD_111476 | JGI IMG/M metagenome (GOLD analysis project Ga0157364, IMG submission 111476) | Fungus gardens microbial communities from leaf cutter ant in Ribeirão Preto, State of São Paulo, Brazil - Atta sexdens ASBM2 | ecosystem: Host-associated > Fungi > Mycelium > Unclassified ...
ATCCTAACAGAATTAGAGTAATAATATCACAAATTGACATGCAATTTAATAATATTGATGCTCATAGATATTTCAGAAAGATCTTAATAAATGCTGATAGCAAATTAAAACTGCTTAAAACTTAAATAATTTTATTTTTACTTTTTATATCTTTACGCTTTTTTTTATCTTTATGTTATTTTAAGATCTATAGATAATTTTAATTTTAACGTGCAAATATTTGTTTTATTTTTACATTTACTTCGTTTTTCGAAGATCGAATACATGATATTCTCCATATCATTTCTTTCTCTCGGTCCGCTGGATGTTGACTCGTCGTTATAACCGGTTCGACGATCGGTCCGTTCGCGCATTTTTCTTGCCGTACGATGTGCGTGCCTCGCACATCGTGACGCAACTTCGTCGACACATATTACCCTCGGGATATCAGACAGAGAGATGCATCACAACCTGATGCATCCTGCGTAAAACTAGGACACACAATCGACCACAGGGTGTCTCTCCTCCCTACGAAATGTCCTTCGAAATGCCCTATGAATTCCGAGCGATGCGATTCTCCACGATTCTCCCCGATCGACGCGACGAAGAAGCGCACACACGAGATCGAACCCAGCCCTGATGATCTGTTTCGACTTGACCCAGAAAAAGCGGATCCATCGAAGTTCTACCGGGTGGAACCAACGGCTTTCAATTTTTGTAAAATCGCACCGTAACGAGCCAGATCGCATTCAAATGTAAAACTTTTGTCATGCAACGTGGAATGCGCGCCGCGATGTGGCCGATCGCCGCGGACGCGATGCAACAGCTATCCAATGAATAATTTAATGCCCGACATAGTTACATTGTTGTGTACTAATGGCATTGTGCGCGACACGTCGATCTCGCGCAGATCGGCTCATTATCATTGCGCATTCCTCGCTTTATTTTGAAATAAAGATGAGACAATGGTCACCGACACGAATGCAAATTCAAGAGCGGCGCGTGAAAACAGAATTTGATATTGGTTTTTTAAATTATGGTGAATCAGTTTGACATTCATGCACCGCGTCTAATATATTTAAAGATTATTCCTCCAAACCTAATTTTTTATTGAAACCACTATTAAAAAAAGATTTCTTTAAAATTCAATTCATGAGCACTTTAATATTTTAGTGATTCTACTTACTAGACAATTAATTTTTTTCTAAAAAATTTTTTCAAAATTTTGACTATTTTTCCAATATACATTATTAGATTTCAAATGATGTCGATAGAATTAAATAATTTCAACGGATAATATTTTCAAATTTAATGATAAACATTATAATGTACGCAGAATCTGAAGGGATTAAATAGCGACCGAAACGTACACGGAATTTTTTGTCTAGACGTAAAATAATCTAAATAAACTCACACATTAATATTCAATATTAAAATATCAAGTTTAATATATTTCAATATTAACCAAATATTTTTATAAGTTAAATTCGTTATCTGTAAACAAGAAAAATTTAAATTAAATGTTATGTAGCAAGAAATACATTAATTGCGTTTCACATATAATCATTTGATTATTAAAAATTAAAAATTTTTAATTATATCCAATATTCAAAGATAAGATACACTTTCTAAATGATTGATCACTAAAAATGCCTACATAAAAACTTGAGAAAGTTTGAAAGTGTCCCAGCATCACCTTTTTAACGCATCTCCGGATTGGATGACTAAAATGTAGAAGGTGAGCTGAATTTAAATATGCAATAATCTTTTTTTTGTATTCTGTATTAAATTATAGAAGAAAAAAAGATTACAAACAAGCTTTTAATAACCTAATGTATCACTTCTACTTAACTATGTAACATAACATATTTTTAGAGAAATAACAATTTAAAAATAAATGAAAAGTTACAAACAATGAAAAAAGATTAATATAAATATATAGTCGACTGAATACAATATTGAAACGCGAACGAGTCAAAGAATCGGGAAAAGTTTATTGAAAGTTTCGCTGAAACGTAAACTGTTATTAGTTTTGCCCTTTCGAAAAAAAGACAAAGCAGTTTTTTCCTCACGTTATTTTATAATCACGAGCGTCGTTGATTCGACTCGCTCCGATGCAGCGCGACGCAGGTGCGACGCGACACGACGCAACGCGACGCGACGGACCAGCGTCACTGAGCGCCGCGCATCGACGAAACAAAGCCGGTCGTATCGAAAAGGGATTTGAGCGGGGCGCGGGTATTTCCGCGAGGAGCAAGAGAGTAACGCGAGGAATTTTACCTGCATCGCTTTAGCATCGTTTGCGTCCCGTTCCGCTGCTCCGCTGCGACCGTCATGCACGTTCCTTCGTCTGCCGCGTCTCACTCTTCCTCTCTCCTTCCCACCAACGGTAGACCTTGAAGGTCCTGAACTAACGGTGGTCTTTGCGACACGCCGACCTTCCTTGTGTCTCTTTTAGCAGGATCCCTCACCGATTTGCGCACCGCGAGCGTTTCAGCGCCGAACCGGTCGCGAGTTCAATAGAATTTCCGCGGCGACCGGATTCGAGATAATGTACACACGTGTCCCACGGCGTCGGCTCAACTGAATTTCAGGCTACTGCGGCTCCTCTTTATTCTCACCTGGCGTAGACAGGTGCTGCAGGTGGCACCACTTTCCGATCGGCGACCCCCTGTCGCTTACCGATCATGCTACGGAGAACAAATTGCAAGAAAAATAAAACGCGCTCCTTCTCTCCTTTTACTAAAGTAAACAATTTATTAAGAAAAAAATCTTGATAAATTTCGAAAAAATTTATATACAATTCTCTTCCAGGTTGCCGATTTTTTATGAAATTCATATCATAACTCTCTTAGACTGCAGTAATAGTAAAAAAAAGGGACGAAAACAAAATCCCTTTTTTTTTCAAACGATGGACCGAGTTCTAAGTAATATATGAGTAAAAAAGTGGTTAAGAATATGGGGATGGTCATAATATTGAAATAGAAAGTCTTTCATCAGCCTACGATGAAGGTTTTCTTAGAAAGCCATTCTTTTCCCTGCGATCTCATGACTTTTAGGAAATTGTTCATTGTCAGTCCATGATATTCAGGAAACTATATTCTTTTCCTGGCCCCCGACTCCTGGAGGGAGCTATTTTCGTACTTTTTGTAGAAAAAAAAAACCGCAAAGATAACCACCGAATTTTTAACCGCGTTTGTGCTCCCACACGCGGGGTGTTCCGAGCTGAACGATGCTCTTCCGGGTCCCAGCCCGTAACAAGCTACTTTTTCTTCTCGTGAAGCGTCTCAAGGAGAGAATGCAATGGTACTGCTATTCTTTTGTACAAAAGAGAACGACCGCCACAAATTTTTAACCGTGTATACACGAACACGAACACGCGCGGGAGTTTCGAAGCCAAAAGGGAACTCGCCAGTCTTTTACCAGACAGATGGTTTTTTTATCGCAAAGCGATCTAAAAGGCACATTGGTATTTCTATTTTTTTACACGAACGAACCCAGGAACGATCACAAATTTTTGACCGTTTTCGTTTATATATTACGTTTCGCATGGAAGAAAGCCTTTTTAGGTCTTCGTGTTAGGTAAAATTTTCTGGGGAAACTAGTTTTTTCACTCGCAATTTTTTGGCAATTCTATAAATACGCGATCTGCTTGATGTTTGCTCCAAATTTTGACAATGTAAATGTAAAATACGCGAGTTTATAGGAGAAAATTTCTGTATTATGTATTTTTTTATTATAAAATATATTTATTATACAAAGATATATAAAATGCATCATTGATACATCATCGTAAATTTTATTTTCAATTAATAATATATACAATACGTGCAATATACGTATAATATAATACAGGTACTTAATAATTTGCTAAGAAATGTTTCTCAGCTTCACTGGATTTTACAAGTATCAAGAAAGCAGGTGTACCGCCGCGAACTATGAACCTGAAAGATTAATTTTGACATTAAAATAAGCTCTTTGGCTTATGGGTTTATTTATAAAACACTGCTAGTAAACTCACTGTTTGTCTCGTAATATTTCATTCAACGTGGACTGGATGTCTACTTTATGAATGGAACATTTGTTTTTTCCTTCAAAATATACATTTATATTTTCTATAGTATAACAATGTTTTACATCCCATTCAGGGGGTTCTTCGAATAGTTCGATTAACTGTTCAATTAATCTATAAACAATTACAAATATTTTTTAATAATATAATTATATAACGTATAATGTATTTTGATAAAAAGACATACAACGTATCTTCATGAAAATTTTGTATAAAATCAGTTTGCTGAGTCTCTGGATATAAAATCATTACTGGCCACACAAGCTTGTCCTTCTCGTCGAAGTGTACTCTGCTTTGTGCTATTTGCGGTACTTGAGGCTCTAGATCTCTTAATTCTAACTTTTGTTTATCATTCGTCAATTCTAAATTAATACCTTTTCGAGAAATTGTTTCTAACAATTTTTCATCCTCCTTATCTGATTTTTTCTCTGTTCTTTCTTGCTTTCTCTTGTCTCTTTGTAAACGCTCCTTTGTGAACAAAGTAATCGATAACATTAAGAATGAAAACTTTTGTAACTTAACTTTTACATCAATATTTGTTAATATAGCTTACTTTTGCAATTACAGAATCAGATCTTAATTTCGATATTGTTTTATCAGTTGGATTTTGATCAAGAAACTGATCACATAAATCAATGCATTGGTCATAATCTTTAATGTGGAAACTACAAGTGGCAGCTCGACTCAAAGCCTTTGGATATTGTGACTTAAGCTTTAAAGCCAATTTACAGTCATTCAAACATGATCTATAATTTTTATTATATTAAAAACTTTATCATTAATATTAATCATTCAATGCAATCTATCAGAAGGCTTGCCTGTAATTTTGCAACATGAAATGTGCTGCGGCTCTGTTATTGTAAAGCTGAGCCATCAAATCGTCATCTTTACATTTGGTTTTTATCCCTGTTGTATAACCAAGAATAGCAAGACGATACTTTTTATACTTATAATTAAAGTTTCCATCCTCCTTGTAATTATTCGCCAATTCTGCATTAAAAGTATATATATATATATATATATATATATATATATATATATATATATGTTGCATAGGAAGCAAACAACATATTCTCTGCGTATGAATAACAACGAGAACAACAATGAATATTACTCCATAATAGTACATACGATTGGAACACTTATGTCCTGCACATTTTTCTTTGAAATATTAGGAGTACTTAAATAAATAATAGTCTCTATTCTTTCCTTTTTTTTATAATATATAATTTTGCAAATATCCTCTTTAAGGATGTTATGTGTAGAAACTACATATCTAATAATTTTTATATATTTATAAAAGTGATAAAAATTAATTCTTGAATTAATCTATAAGATATGAATGACTCATTGTGTATATAAAAGATTGAAAACTTATCATGTATCAGACAACATGCAGGTCTAAAAGATGTCAAAAAATATCTTGAAGACATCTTTTGGAATATATATATATATCTAAAAGATTTTTAAAAGGCATCACAAAGAGATCTTCTAGATGTGCATGTTGTTTGGTGTACTAATAATGAATTCGATTACTCATACTATACTGGATTCATACATATTAAAGGTGATACAATTTATATGGTGAATTTAATTACTCTCACAGTACACTGGATCAGTATACAACAAAGAATACTTTATATAAAGTATCTAAATGCAGTAGCATAATATAATCAATTTTGGCAATAAAATAACACATACTCTATTAAGTCATATTAAATAATGTGACAATGTCATTTTTGAAAATTTAATTATTTAAAATATTCATTGTGCTTTTATATTTAACTTTACTAATTTTATGTATAGTAATTTTTAATAAACACCTAACATAATGCAAGTGAATGATTCGTTATAAAATTTAAAAACAAGATATAACGAAAAATCTGCAAGTGTTGAAAAAAAACATACCTTCAGGAGTATTCTCATCCTCCCCGTACTTAAGTTGTTGCAATCCCTCCATTAAAGGAGACAACTCGTCGCCAGGTTCCGGTGGTTTTTTCATGAAAAAAGGATGTTTCTCCATTTCCTCTTGCCACCTGTCCTCCGGCCATCCTTCCGCATAACTCTTTTTCTCCAAATTATTTATGTACTCGTCCAGTTCGGCGTCCAATTTCGCGGCAAGCTCCAAACGCTCTTCGTCCGTCCAAACTTTCCTCTTTTCACCGATTTCATCCCCTTGCATATTGTTTTCGCAATAAAAATTTCACAACGCCCAAATCAAAATACTGTGAACTATTTTACAATCTAATTCGTCTGATAAATAACTAATTAGGCGCGTTGTACGTGGGTATATCACAATATTGCTCGACGTAATGAACATAACCTCGAAATTGCTACTTGTTCACCAAAAACAATGGTGGTCACGTGTGCGGAGTGAATAGCAGACGATAATTTATTTCTGATTTTACCGACCACACGTCGGCATTTTATCTGTAGATGGCGCTGGCTGTGCTTTTCAAATGTTTTTAAACATACCGATGCGCGATGATAAATATTGTATATTTTTATACGCATTTTTTTATAATTGTAAAATAAATTGAGTTTTAAATAGAAAAAATAGAAGAAAAATATTTAGATAAATAGAAATAATAAAATGCTAACATTACTTACGCATTGCAAAAATACAAACGGAATTGAGAAAAAAGAAATAAAAGAGAAGAATTAAATTATAAATAAATATAAAATGTAAATAAAGCTTGTTATTAAAAGGAACAAATTATTCAATGTTATATGTTATGATCATTTGATATCTAATAATTTATAGTTAAAACAATTTAATAAACTTGCACATTTACATATAGCGTACGTGTGAATCATATGATTAATGTCATGCAACCAGATCTAGGTTAAGCCAATATGAAAGATTGTAATAACAGAAATCGAAAATTTCGTGAAATATTGAAATCTACTATAACGCTCAACAAATATCGTACGAAATTTTTGAATGCCACGTTTCTCAAATTTCAATTCGCAATCTGCCGACTGCCGACATTAATCCCAGCTTCCAAACTTGCGATACGGCGCAATATGGATTCGACAATTAAACAGCCGACAATTTGAGACAAGTTTCTCATTCAACGTTTGAATTCAAGTTTCAAGATTCATTTGTTCTATTCTTTTAAAAATTCTATTCAGAATCAACGCTATTAAAAATGTTATACAAGTAATTTTATTTACATGTACAAAAAACAATGTACTAACAAAAGAGATTATTTATTGCATTACAGTCGCTGAGGTTATTGTAATTAAATTACCATTAATTCAAACCGATCTATATATGTACTCTTAATAATTCAAGGTATTTTCAAAGAGTATATATGAAGCAGAAGCCAATTATATCGATGTTAGTCTAACCTACATCAACTCAATTTTTTTCTTCAACTATTTTTCCAACAAAATGTTAATTCGAAATAACAAATTGTTAATTCAATTACAAATTCAAAACTAATCAATTTTAATATTTGAAAATACATACCCGAAAAAAAATATTATATATATGGACATATTTTATATATAATTATATATAGTTATATATAAAATATGTCAATTTTTACAATTTATATAATTATATATAATTTTATATAATTTTATGTAATTATACATGGAATTTTTTTTTCAGGTAGTATTATAAAAGTAGAAAAAATAATCTGATAATTTTATTAATGCATATACTGATTAATACATTTAATTTTTTAGTAATCGTTTTCATCGCTGTTATATCGCGTGTGTTGGATGTATAGAGATAAATATTTATAGGAGTTGCCTAAACAAAAGTGTCTCAATCACGTTGATCGTATAGTAAAAGTCATAAATTAACATTGAATAATAGATGACTTAATATTGCAACAGAGCCATCAATATTAATAATCGTTCGATAAATACACAATATCCATTTATTTTTACATATTGACAGTGAAAATAAAATATTGAAATTTGATGTATAACCGTAGAGGGATCATTTATACAAATGTGGGAAAACTGGGATATAGAAAATTTGATCTCTATGAGGTAGAAAATGAAGGGTATAGTGAAGGATAGACAAAATGAGAGAGAGAGAGAGAGAAAGAGAGAGAGAGAGAGAGAGAGAGAGAGAAAGAGCGAAAGAGAGATTGAAAGAAGCAACTATCTCATATGCACATTTAAATTTGAATAAATTATATATTGTGACGTCCATCCTTTATTGTCTTTAATTTCCGCCATGTTACATTTATGACAAAAATCTCACAAAAACAGATTTACGGGCGGATTGTAAAACGGATCGTGTCAATACAATGCGATCTCGATAATTCGATACTAATTAATATACGGAGATATATTATCGGATTATCGAGATATTGGGATTACGAGATTCGCAGTGTGTGACCACGAATTTGAGGATCCATTATTTCAATATGCAGCAAATTTAAGAGAGAGAGAGAAAGGAGGAAAATCCATTGGATGTTAGAATATACAGAATATATATAAAACATATTATATATAATATATATAATAAAGTATATAAAATAATATAGAATCGTTAGATGCCTTCATAATTACGATCTTTACGATTTCAATTCAAAAATAATTTTTTTTCAACAAAAACATGTCGAGAATTATGTCGATTTATATGGTAATAAATCTTTGTGGATTATCTATGATAAAAAAAACATCTCCAAGAGATATTCTAACATCGGCTGCACATCTGCTGTCATAAATTCTTTAACTGGTATGTTTTCTTTTTTCTTTTAATTGAAATATAACGTCTGCTTGTATCACTATAATTCTATAAAAAATTAAAAAATACACTATTATTAATTGTTAAATGAATGTTAATGAGAAGGATAGGTTCTAGATAAAGAAAATAAACAGAATAGAACAAGCATCACTGTCTCCGTCAATTAGCAGTTAATAGTTGTTAAATATATCTTCCTAAAGTCTCAAATAGGTCTGTCCGGATTAATTGCATTTCTCTATCCTGACTATTTATATCGTAATCTCAACAGATCGATAAGCCGATAATATATCTCCATGTATTAATTAATATCAAAATTGTATTACATTGCAATATTAAACAGTAGATGAGTGAATGAATCAAACAATAAATCGTTCATAAAATTAAAACAGCAAAAAATTCTTGTTTTATTATTGCTAACATCCGATAAATGAAAACGCAATTTCTTAGAATGAACTCGGATAATTCTCAAATTCTACTATTATATAAGCTTTAATCGGATTTTATTTTATTTCAGTTATTTCATGTTTTTCGTAAATTTATTATTAGCTGAGATAACCTTTATAGAAAATAAACATTGATTCAAACACAATTGGTGTTTTCACGCCCCGAATTCTTAAAATATTTCAAGATTCCTAGAATAAAAGTATTCAGCAAAACAGCGCCAAAAACAGCGAGACACTTGTAGCCGAGAAATTCAGAGAATCAGCGAAGTCCTATTTCGGGAAATCACCTACCGTTGTACACATAGCGCAATAACAAAAGTATTCGCGAGAGATGTATCTTTTGCTTACTTCTTTAATTTAATAAAATGTAATTTTTACATTCGTAAAATATGCAAGTTGTCAATTGATCAATTACATATGATAATAAGGTGACACACATGTTTATTTCATAAGTAGCTCTGCTTCAGATTTATTTATTTCTCAAAAATTCAATTTTGTCTTTTATTTTAATGTTATTGTGGGAAACTTACTTTCTTTAGCATTTCAATGTCTAATGTCTCACTAATGAGCGGATGTTTATGAAAACAACTGACAAATTTAGTTTTATGCAAGGATAATATTAGCCCAAGCAGAACAGAGTCATAATAATAACAAAATAACTTCAAAATGATGAGATAATGGAAAACTTGAAAAGAAACTTTTAATAATTAAACTTATAGCTTGATCATTTTGATCATTTTGACATTTTGAATGACTTGTGATTCATTTATTGAAAGTTATTCTAGTTATACTGTGCAAGAAAAATTCAAATTAATATGCAAACGTCTGACAGTTACAAATTAGTTTGAAAATATTTAGGAATAAAGTCCTAAAATTTTCAGATTTGTCCCCTATTTTCTTTAAGAAAATAAGAGCATGTGGAACGTCGTTATTTTCTTAACGACATTAATGACATTATAAATCTATTTGTGGCTATGTCTTTATGTATAATACATGATATATTATACTTTATCCTTGTTGTTCGAATGTTAAACAAGGATAAAATGATACATCATGCGCACCATGCGCTTTATGAAACGCAACGTGTTTTTTTTTGGTACTTTTTACTCACTTAAATTTTTTGTTTTCTCTCTCCAATACGCGAATATATAAGATGTTTTGGAAATTGTTTTACAACCAGAAAGGAGATGATTCTATGAAAAAAATAAATAAAATAAAATTTTTTTATAAATTACTTTAAAAAGTCGTCTTTAAATATTCTCCGGATACAGCTGTCTCGAGTTAACAGATACATATTATATCTGTTCTTGTACATAATATTCGATTTTAAAGGCATATAGAAAAATGTTGTTTTCTTTACAGTTTTTTTTATTTTTTGATTTACTTTTCGTTAAATTGCTGTAGCTCAAGAGACCGTAAACACTTTGCAAAATTGAAAATATAGGTACACTGGAAAAACGGTCTACATAGTTGCATTAATAGGAATTTTGATTGAAAATAGACAAATCAAATTTTCTGATTAAATCTATTATAATTTTAGTTGAGATAACCAAAATTTTAATTGATATAATCGATATTTTCTAATTTATTTATTTTCAATTTTTAGAAATTTTTCTCACTATAACTAAATTTTTATGTATTTGAGTAATATCATTCTTTTCATATAATGATCGAGAGAGAACATCTATTAGTCTTTGATCCTTTCACTGCAAATTCATGTGTGCATGTAAAAAAACGATTACAATAACGATATATGTGTGCGTATTTGGTTTTCTATGTAAAAATAATACCCTCTCTCTCTCTCTCTCTCTCTCTCTCTCTCTCTGCACACAAATAGATTTACACACTTAAAATTAATTATACACATCGTAGATACTTTTGATACACTTATATTTGTAATGTTGCCAGTATTTTCATAACAAAAATATCATGTTAACATAATAATTAATTATTGCAGGATATTTTGAGTCCACTATGCGTAAATTAATTTGGAAACTTCAACAATACCAAAGCCTTATAAATATGTCTATGACACAGAAAATTCATCATGAAATATAATAAATCACATTGACAGAAAATGAAATCGTAGTATTACTGGAACAATACATTTTTTTACAAATTAATTACATCAACGAGTTCATATTACCGTTTTAACAGATTGATCATTTGGATAAATCTGTCATCACACACATTGATTTAAAACTTAAATAAAAATGTTTGATGCTTTTTTTGTACCTTTTATACACAAATTATTGCATTTATTGCAAAATAAACGACAAGTAAACACTCCACGATCGTATTATTGCTCATACAATAGATATTTTATACACATTCTTCAATGAACCGTTATTTAAGCTTTATGTCGTAAGAATTAATTGATCAGTCACAATCGAATGTGAAATGAATAATCGACTATGATTGATTAATTTTTTACGACTTAAGACTTAAAACTTAGATAGCGGCTTTTTATAGAAAGCTTTTTATAAATTAATTACGTGGACGAATCCATATTATTTGTTTTTACAAATTGAGTATTTGGACGAGTTCATTACATGACACGTCAGTTTGAAACTTTATCAAGAACAGTCTATCTTACATTATTAGATTTTTTCGTATCTTTCTTATAAAGAACGTTAAATAGAACGTATTATCATTAATCATCATTACTGAAGCGATTAGTTCTCATTGTGAATGCTAATCGTTTGCAATTTCGAATTATTTAAATATTCTAAATTTATACTGCGACGTTATGTCGCGTTTTGCCATGACAATGCGTCTTGGCAATGCGTCAGTTTAGAAACACTAAGCGCGATAGCTCTGTTAAGTAATCTCGAATTTTATTCGTCAAAAGCATATAATGAGCGTAAATTTCTATTGAGGATGCTAATTGAAGTAATGAATCGGCGGGACGTATTAATTATCGCGAGTTTTCATGATCAGTGTCGTCGATCGTAATCGAGGCTGTATCGTGATTTAAAACCGATACAATTTTAGTTGAATAGCGAGAAAAATTTCGACGCGCGAAAATTTTTCAAAAAGCAACGTTATAAAAAGTTTTTGTCATTTTAGCAACTAGTTTGAACGTCCTACATAATTATTTTGTCCAATAAAATTATGTTCAAAACTATAATAAAAAATCTTATTTTATCTATTCGATATATAATATCGTATTCAGTGTTTCATCACAACAGCGACTTACCGAGAAGAAAATCGTGCGATACAAAAATCCCTCTATCGGATGTCACGCGTGAATGAAAGCGCAATAAAGATATATTATCAGACGGCTCCCCTTTTCGTAAAACAGTCATCATTCGAAGTAATCGCACAGCGATGATACTCCGAGTCTCGAATCGCGAATCGCCTAACCCACGAAGTGCACAAGTCTCAAAATACAAGGCTCGTCGATCGTTCCCCGCGCGCTTAATCCTGCCATAAAACCCCTATATCGAAAGTTAGGACACCGAAGGAGCGAAGCCGCAAAACGCACGTCGATTCACCGCCGCTAGGGTAATAGTAGTGGTGGTAGTGGTGACGATGGTGGCGAGGCGAGGACGAGCGAGGGTGGAACGGCGACGAGTCACGAGTGAGAGTGATCGTGCGTTTCCGCGATCGCTCGGTCGGCGGCCCCTTTGTGCTCGAGTAGGGGCAAGATGGCGCTCGGTAAAAGCCGGCACGCGATTGGTCGATCGGGCTGCGCCGCCAGTCTCCCGAGAGCAGTCGCTACCACGACCTCGCAGCGGTAGGACGCGTTGTCGTCGTCTCCGTTGTAGAGGAGTGCAAAATTAAAGAGAAAAAAAAGAAAACAAAAACGCGCTTCTTCGTTCGTCGCATGGCGACGAGGGTAATGGCCACTGTGTGGTTCGTGAAGTAAGAACGTCGGCGTCCTCTCTCTCGTTCCGGTAATTTTACAATCGCGTCCGCATCTGAATTCCGACGGCGCGGACGAACGAACGAACGAACGAACGAACGAACGAAAATACCGGTGGAGATTCGCCCGTCGTTCTCGCGCGAATTGTCAATTGTGAATTGTCATTGTCGTTGTATTACTCGTATTATAATTCGTCGCCGCGGTTGCGGTTTCGCGTGCGCGCGCGCGCTCGCGGCTCCTATCCTCGGTTCTCGGGAGCGCTTCTGGTTTCCCGGTGAATCGAGTGAATATAGTGCGTGCGGATCACAAGTGCCCAAGCATCCAAGTGTGTACGAGCTCTTATGTGTGCGGCCCGTAATCGAGTGTGCGTTGTCGCGCTGCCGGCGCTCGGATCCCTCGTCGGCTTCGTCGACCTCCACGGACGGTGGATTTATCAGGCGCGGCGTCGTCTCCCCTAGGCGCGTTTCGGACCTCGCCATCCCTCCGCCCTCGTCACCCCTCGGCAGCGACAACGACGACGTCGACGACGACGGCGGCGGCGGTGGTCCATCGACTCGGTAAGTGAGCGTCCGAATCAAATTTGAAGTAAAACACAAGCTGGTATGGACGCGATCTATCTCTCCGCGTACGCTGCGTGTGGGTGCGTGTGTGTGTGTATGTGTGTGTGCGTGCGTGCGTGCGACAGATGCGTGTACCGTGGCACGACGCGGAAACCAGGGTAGTCAGGCGAGTTTCGACGTAACGTCGCTGTAAATATGTCACTCGAATATAATCAAACTCGAACGCTGCCGCCAGTCTGTATCAAAACACATTGCGATGTAGTTGTCTGTTTCTCTCTTTCTCCTTTATTTTTCTTTTTTTTTTCCATCCAGGACACAAACTCGGCTACTCTCCGCATTGTATATATCTACAATTTGAATGTCGCGAGTAATAGAAGCAAACGAAATTTGAGTCCCACGCGAGATATATATATATATATCCGCCGTATTTACAGCGTCGAAAATTGAATTCGCCGAATTACAGCTCCGCGTAATCGTGTACGTGTGTGCGTGTGTGTGCGTGTACGTTAACACGGTACAGTGGTCGCTCTCCTCTCGAGCGAAGAGGCTGTCCGTACGAGAGCCTCGATGTCCGAATATCTCGATAATTTCTCTCTCGGAGGGTTGCCGAGAGCGATCTCTCTCGATCGCGCAGACCGGACATCACGCGTACTCGCGAAATGGTTTTCGTGATCCTCGGCGGTTTATAGTTTATATGTCTACTACGTGTTATTTTGTGTTAAAATCCGTGATCCGTCCGCCGTACCATTTCATAATCAAAGGTCCCCTCCGCGTTATGACGTTCTGAAACGGCACGTCGATACGTCGTCGTTTTGCTGTTGACAATACTGCGAAATTCCATGGTGAAAAAATCCCGCGAGCTATCGCAACATCGCCAATACGTTCGACACGGATTTATGAGGAGGGACAGATCCGTTTCTTTTAGCCACACTTTTTACGCTTGTCCGTTTTTATCCCACTTGAGTAACGTGTTTACTACGCATATGATTGTATGGCAACACATGTAAGAATGATAAATGTATGAAAATATTAAAATTTCGTTTAAAATATAAAATTTTAAAAAGTTTGAAAAAAAATGGACACGTGTATTCCTATTATTTTGCTTAACGAATCGTGTGATACTATCTATTGCATATTTATGCGATAACGTATAGCTTGCAACATTTTTTTATTTATAATATTACATTGCTACGTATAATAATAATTATTATATTATAATTTAATTACAATTATATAGAATTATTAATTATTTCTTCTCTATTTTAATTTTCTTATTAGTTATATATTGACTTTTATTATTCGTTCTTATTTGAAAATAATAAAGGCAGTAAAAGGTAGTAACTTGAATCATTTTTACCGCGATTATTGAGCGTCCTGTCAGCAAAGTTCGTTATCGTTGGAAAGGTAACTCAGGGTTGCCACAAAATTAGAGAAATGTCAGGAAAATTGAAGACGGTCAGAAGAAATCAGGGAAAAGTCAGGGAAAAATAAAATTCTGGAAAAATAAAATTCTTGGTTTTAAGAAAGTTTATGCATACATCACATCTACACAGTTTCGAAATACTACCAACTTAACAATTAAATACAAGTAGTATCAGCAATATTAATAATAATTTACATTGTCGTGTCAAATTGCTCTCTCAACAAAATATTTGACGAATTCTAAGTCAGGGAAAAAAAAGTACATACAAAAAATTTCGAAATATTGAAAGCATCAAGGAAAATCATGTGTTTGGAAATCAGGGAAAAATTATGGAATTTTAGAATAAAGAATTTGCGGTGTTTCAATCCCGGAGTGTGAAAAAGATAAAAGAGTGAGTAGAAGAAATGCATCTTGAAAGATGCATCGGAAGCGTTTCGGGACGCGTGCTCCTTGTGCCGAAAGGCGCGTTTTCGCCTCCTTCCTTCATCGGGAAAGGTCCATTTATTGTCATGTACTCCGCTGGCCGCGTAATGAGAGTATGCGCGTTGCACGAAGCACGATCAATTTCGGAAGATCTGCTGCGCTCCGTAGTACGTACGCCGCGAAAGATGTCGCACTACCCCCTTCTCTTTTCGCACTATCGCGGTAGTTTATTATCCTTAAGTGCTGCTCCAGAGCTCTCCTTGCCTCTTTCCTTTCTTGCCCTACTCCTTCCGCGCTCCTTTCTTCGTTCCCCGAGTTCTCCCGCGTTCACCCGCGTTCATCCGCATTCAAGCCTTGCAAATCCCTTTTCTCTCGAACTGCACGCGTACACTCGTCACGCTCTCGCGTGTCTCCATTTGCGCGCACGCGTCCGCGTGAATGACGAATGAGAGCACAGTGTCTCTATAGGAACCAGTTCGCGTACCTTATTACCGTATATCCGTAAGATCCAGACCCGCATCTCGATAATATAGACCGGACGACGCATTCCAACGAGCGACGACAAGTGCATATACGCGATAGTTGCCTGTCATCACTTGCAACGTTGTTACACGCGATAACGTTATAAGTCAGGACATTTCATCGTATAATTGAATGATCCGGGAAAAGACGCAAATACTCTTTGTCTGTGGAGTTTAAAAAAATTTTAAAAGTTTAACGTCAAATGTGATTCTCAATAATTATTCAGACAGGGATTATTTAACGTCGTATAAAATCTAGAGATTATCTGCATTATGAAGATTATAATAATTTTTTAATGTTTACGGTATTAACGTCGTAATCAGTCTTCGGTCTTTGTTCAGTTACAGTTTTCAAGATTTTATTGTGATCCAAAATAATTGCGATTAGATTGTTATTTTAAAATTTTACGTAAAAACTTTTTACGTAACAAGTGTGATTCTCAATAATTATTCAGACAAGGATTATTTAACGTCGTGTAAGATCTTGTTATAAATTATTTCCATTACGAAGATTATTATAATTTTTCAATGTTTTCTACTGATTTAATGTTGAATGTTACGTCAATTTTTGGTCTTGATAGTTACAGTTTTCAAAATTTTATTAATTCACAATAATTAACTTGATTATCACTTTAACTACTTTTAGATAAAAAGTTTGCGTCGAATGTCATTTTCAATCATTTTCAGACAGAGATTATTTATCGTCGTATAAAATCGTATTATAGATTATTTGCATTACGAAGATTATAATAATTTTTCAATATTTTCTACTGATTCAATGTTGAATGTTACATCGTAATCAATTTTTGGTCATTACAATTTTCAAGATTTTATTAATTCACAATAATTAATTTGATTATCGTTTTAACTACTTTTACATGAAAAGTTTGTGTCGAATATCATTCTCAATAATTTTCAGACAGAGATTATTTATATAACGTCCTGTAAAATCTTATTATAAATTATCTGCATTACGAAGATCATCATTTTTTAATTTTTTCTACTGATTCAATGTTTAAGTTATGATATATTAATGTAATCAATTTTCAGTGTGGAGCGTTACAGTTTTCAAGATTTTATTGGTGCAAAATAATTGATTTGGTTGTTACATAAAATTTTAAAACTTTACGTGATAAAGTTTGCGTCGAGTATTCTCAATCATTTATAGACAGGGACTATTTAACATCATATAAAATCTTGCCTAGATTATCCGCATATGAAGATAATAATATGTTTCAATGTTTTTTACTGGTTCATTGTTTAACGTTAAGATTATTAACATCGTAATTAACTTTCTGTGTTGAACGTTACGGTATTAATGGAAATAATGTGTCAGCAATTTATTCAGCATAAAAGTAAACATGCGATATTCGTTCGCAAGGGCAGTGCTGCTTTCATAGTTGTCAGATAATATTAGCGATTACATTTCCGCATGATTTATATGTATTTAGTTTAGCGATTAATAAATAGTTAATATCTGAAGTCTGTTGCTCGATACTTATTCGCCTAATGTTAAAACACTTTGACAAGCATCGAGAATCAGATCTGATGTTAATATGACATACAGGGTGTTTCTTAAATAAGGACTAAATACTAATTATATAGCGTTATTCCTAATTAAAAATTGAGTCGAAAAGTCCTCTACAATCTAGCAATTTTTCGCAATGGTGGTTGACGAAATATTAATTTCTAAATATTGCACACGTATTTGGCTGCCCAACCATTAACTATCATGAAAATTGCAAAATGAACAAATGGTAGAGGATTTTTGATTCAATTTTTTATTAGGAATAGCATTATGTGATTCGTTAATCACTTACTCGGCAATCTTTAGAAATTAATATTTCATCAATCATTGCGACAATTGCAAAATTGTAGAGGACTTTTCGACTCAATTTTTAATCAGGAATAGCGCTATATGATTAGTGTCCGCTATTTAAGAAACATCCTATATTTTTTTTAATTCCGAGTTAAATTTGTTGACAAAGTATTATTGTGTTTTCTCGCAAATCGTGTAAGTACAAGATATCAGCCACCGATGTCGTGAAATCATGCGAGTGGGACAGCGTCGTGTTTGCTAATGTGTCGTCGGTGACCATTAACGAGCGTCACGTTCGCGAAATGGACGAAACGCGTGGCTCCCAAAAAAAGAGACTCCGAAAAAAATGTGATGAGATATGGGAAAAAAACGCGTTATCTCCAGATGTCATTGCTTCGAAATTTCAATGATCCAAAATAATTGTGAGAGTAGAAAATTCCCGATAGTCCTTCAAAGTCACATTAATCCGAAGAGATACGTGAAAAAAACGATAGAAAAATTATCTCGATGTACTATCATTTTGAAATTGGCTGAAATATTCGAAATTATTATATAGAAAAAATTCTGAATTGTTGAAAGTCAGCTGAATAAAATATTATTTTAAAAATTTGTTACCGCGAGTTTACGTATTTCATTTAAGATACGGAAAGTTTTTGATTTTTAATTATGATTAATAAAGATGAAAGTGTAAATTTTTTTACATTATATAACTCAACTAATACACATATTGACACACTTTCGTTGCTTTTATAATAATATGGAAAAGTTCATATGTAAAAAATTATTTTCTCTAATGAAGGAAATATTATGAATAACATCTAATTTCTTCATTTGGTTAATTATAATTTATATGCATAATGCTGAATATATTAAAAAAAATTACATTATGTGAAGAAAATGTGAATGATTTTTAAATCTCAGGGAAAGAAAATAATTAACAGAAAGTTTTTGCAAACTGCGTTTGTATGTTCCTCTTTAATCGAAAAATTATTTTTGCGTACTTTTATATTTAAATATTGTTAAAAATAATGAAGATATTTCAGGTAGTCAAGTTGGGCAAAATGTTGCATGTATTGTTTTACATACATCTTTCAAATTCCGATTATTTTTCCGTACATTTTTGAATAAAATCTCGCATATTCGAGAGAATGATATTTTCCAACAATATTTCGGTACAATGAATATCTACTGTGCCACATTTATGTATTCAGGATTATGATTTTTGAAATTTTTGTTGAATCGTAGTCTTATTGAAATATACGCTTTCATTAACGGCATTCGTTTGACGCCGAGTTTTTTTCCTTTAACTTAAACAAGCTAGATTATATTTAAAAAAATTCAATGTCGAAATAACTCCATATATATTGTAATAATCGAAATGAAATAATCAAAAAATGAAAAAGAGATTATTGTGAAATGAAACTCGAGTTTGTGTTAGTAGTAACAATAAATCAATCATTATGGTGATATATGCATAAACATGATTTAAAACATATTCCATTTCGACAATTCCGAAACAAACTTTAAAAGCAAATCGATCGTAATGTAAAACGATTGTTGATCTTTGATTGCATATTAATAACGTATGTGATACACATCGAGCGTTTCAGAGCACGTTCAATAAAAAAACATAATATTTGCGCGACGCAATAATCGAGCTTTTATTTACAATCGCGGCAGGACTCGGCATACCGATATATGTATACACACACACACACACACACACACACACATACACGCGCGCGCGCACGCGTGTGTGTATGTGTGTAGGAAAATGGAAACGTAGTCCAAATTGTCGAAACTGCCTGTAGTTTCATCGGCTTTTCGATGTGCCGATAATTTGCAGCGAAGTGACTAATTAATACATGAAACCAACGTACGAACATTTGCCATTCACATATAAATATTATGTCGATATATGACCTTTTCGTCGATATTGAGATATATTTTTAAAGTATGTGTAACTTGCATTATTTTATTTTTCGTAGGTTTAATTATATATACGCATTCGTTATGCATAGAATTTCCATATAGTTTAGTTTTATAGGTGTGCGCATTTGTAGTTTTCAGAAATGTAAACAATTGAAAACGAAGAGATGCGTGCGTACCAATAAATGTAATGCTGTATTCTATTTTATTCCATTGGGACAACTTTGATAAAAATTCAGTTTAAGGTTATCCATCTCGTTGTTATTTTTAATCGTGCATTGGAGTCTATACTATACCTCAACACCATTTAACCGGTCGTTTATCTGAATATTGTTTAATCGAACGTTCGTTTGTTTGAACAACGTCGTTTAATAAAAAAGGACCGATATATTCTGCGCACATATACCAGTTCACGTGCTCATATTTTTCTCTTCTATCAATTGTCATCCTTCGTTACACCAGACGTACTTTAGGAAAGAATTGAATAATAGAATTTTATTGACAGGATTTTTTTTATTTTATCAACAAATAATTTTTTTTATTAAAGCGCATTTTATAATGTATTTTAATTATCAATTGTAAGATCAATTGTATTAACAATGTATTTTTCATATCACATGCTTTTGATGAAGCAGTTGGAAAAACAAAAAAAAAACCAAGACAAAACATACAAAACGATACAAAACGTTAGCACCAAAAAAGTGTAAATATCCATATATTTGAATGCTTAAAATGGCCGTGTCAGTTTAATAGATGCGTTTCTCATTTAATTTGAAACAATTGAGATTTCCCTGCATTTTGCGAAACGCAATAAAAAGTGTTTCGTTCCGACTAGAGGGCTAAATTACGCGCGGTGAATGGAAAATGCAATTATATGTGACAAATTGGCAATTGTAGTATCGGATAAATATTTGCTTCTTGACAAATATCGACGTAATCAGTTCGTTCCGCGCACTTTTCAAAGCCCTTTGAGAATACTGCTGAGATTAAAATTAAATCCATCGGGCGCAAGGGCGTGTTCTTCTCGCGCTCGATCGATTTATTTTGCCCGAAAATGTACACCCGACGAACGAGTCGCGGTTGTCCTCTTTCCGTATTCTGGAGTGACGCAGGGAGTATCGCGAAATAATGTATCACACAGGTAACAGGTGTTCCTGCATTTTCTGTTCGTTTTGCAAAGAAAAACACGTGCTTCGCTTAACCAGTAGGTATAACCCACACACGACGTACACGGCCCAGCCGCGTTATATACAGTTCACGAGAGAGGAATATATACCCGTTCTTGTCGCGGTACCGCCAGTATTTTGCCTATAAACAATTTTCTTAATACAGCTAACAGTACCATCATGCCGCTGAGATGAGATATAATTTATTGCAGAGACTCGAGAGAGAAAAACAGTCTCGCGCGGAATAAATGCTCTTTAAACGCAATTGCATCGCGGTGTCCGCGCGCAATTGCATTAATTTCTATGAAGTCGCCAGCTCGCTGGTAATAGGAAATATGCGATTATTTTACGCGCTAGATTGCCTTTCTTATTATGTTCGTCCAACAGAAATCCGTGGCTCTTTGAAAGTAAAACTGACGCGAAATTCAGATGGAGAAGAAAGGAAAATTGAATGATATAAGGAAGTTACAAAACGTTATGCTTCCTCTTATTTCGCAGAGGGCATTAATAAAAATTAAAGCCGAGCGTATGCAGTGAGAAGAATGATTTAGTGTCAGACTCGAATATTCAAAAAATTGTGAAAAACGTAGTGTCCGATGATGCAATTAACGGCGATGCTTTATGACTCGTTATGTCGATCTGTATCCTGTCAACGTCGAAATCTCGATAAATTCGATTTCGCGTTACGGAAATAACGCGTTTCGCACGCATTCGCGGTCGATGCAACCCCGATAATTCCGAATACAATAATTCATTTTTACGGCCTCGTGCTACGTCACGTTTCTCGTTCGCAACGAATCGGGTCGACATTATTTCTCCTACTGGCAATTTTTCTATCTCGAGATTCGTATCTCGCGGAATATCATAATACGAGAAATAATGCGCGCACACTGTTGACTTTGCCGTTTAAACTCGGCGAGACCGAATACGTTGCAAATATTATGCACCATAGCGGAAAGCGGTCAACAAAGAGTTTCCAACATAATCCATCTAATTTATCCAAACACAACCATTATTTTGATTGTGAAATATCAACGAACTCCCAAAATATTTAGCGCAAGAATAGCTTTAATTATAATGTATAAGTGAAATGTTAATTGAAACTCACTATATAACAAAAAAGATAAAATTGATATTCTCTAATGAGAAACATAAAGATACTAGAATAGAATTAGTACAAATGATGGCAGCTTAAATAAATTTTATTCTTTATCTTGATTCTTTTCTTGAATGCTTCAATTATAAAAGTAAAAATAACAACATAATTATGCAATTATGTACAATTAATATAAAAATTAAATATAATTAAACTAATTTTAAGAATAACATTTAATTCAACAACATTTTATTTTCTAAAAGAATTCGTAATCTGTGAGAGGTAGATATACAGTTACAGATTAATCAGTTAAAATTCATGACATTATGATGCTCGTGAAACTGTAGGCGCAATCGTCATAATTATTATACGTAATTACTTGGTACGATAGATGAGCTCGTTTGTCAACCATGATTACTCATGAAAAAGATATAATTTTAACATTATTAATTGCTCATTAATGTTTGAATAAATATTAGAGACGTCAATCTACATGTCCATCACCAATGATATAGAGTACTTTTGCTAAACATCATGAAACATTTCTTTTGTCTTGTCGTACGTTACGTTCACAAGATAATTTACGTGAGAAAAAATAATATTGAGATGACGGAAAATGTAATATTAATATAAAATTTACATGTAATTAGCGCACGATATAGTATTATAGCATTACCAAGATATTTTGTATAACA
>Ga0157364_1000989_pt1 | contig 22704 bp, 13 predicted proteins | sample AttsexASBM2_FD_111476 | JGI IMG/M metagenome (GOLD analysis project Ga0157364, IMG submission 111476) | Fungus gardens microbial communities from leaf cutter ant in Ribeirão Preto, State of São Paulo, Brazil - Atta sexdens ASBM2 | ecosystem: Host-associated > Fungi > Mycelium > Unclassified ...
GTTGTTTATATAGATATATATATTTGTCTATCGATCGTATTTTTTTTCATTGAATTTATCTAATATTTTTTTTTTTTTTTTTTTTTTTTTTTTTTGGAACACGAGTTCATTATTATCTTATTGTAGTATTCGTTGATAATGTTACCAAATGCCGAACTGAAAAGTCGTGTGTAAACAGACGCATTACATTCGCATTTAATGCACAGTAATTCGCAGTAATATTATATTGGCGGACAAACGTTTATTACGAAATATATATAGTGGATCAATGGAATAATACGTTAAAATTTCGTGCGCGTTGGAATGCTTTTTTAAATTTATATCGTTGATGATTATTCGATGAAAAGAACAGCCATTGCAAAGTCCTGTCAACAGCAACAGTTATAAATAAGTATATAAATATGTAAATACGCGCATATCTTATATATGCAGCATCGAGTTTCATATATATGCTAATTACTAGAAATCGCCTTTCTTCCATAATTATTCTCTACCACGTGCCATCGCATTCGCGGTTCTTGCGATGTTGTTTAAAACAGTTTAGCCTTCACAGAAATAATGGAAACGCATTTCGCTCGCGCTCGATCCTTCAACGCGCGTCTCTACTTACACGCTCGTTTAACTGCGCGCTAATGCGCGGCCATCATTTATTATTCGAGTGCGTATCCTATATTTAACCAGCCGCGTAACGAAAGCTCCGTTGTTTGTTTCCACTCATCTGCGTATCCAAAGCTGGTCCTGCCTCCGTTCCGGTTTCTCGGATTCTTTTCTACTGTCCCGCACACTTCTCCCCATCCGTCGCTTCTAAACGATCTGATATTCCATCATGTTCCTTTTCGAGCGTCTACCCGAGTCATATCTCATATCAACTCACCGCTTTTATAATACATTGTCGAGCGCATTTGCGACCTCGTTTCGTTCAAGCCACGTTAGCAAATGCAATAGTTTACATCAGCGAACGGCAACTTCCTGGGCACGTGGCTCGTGAAGAACAGAGTCGGAATAGAGAGAAGACAGTGATAAAGAACCATGCCTCTTCTCTTATGACTTCCCTCGTGATAAACGTTATGAGTTTCACTATTTCACATCAAAGAACCGTTAAATTATGTATTAAAGGGGAGAGATTTTTTTTTTTTTTTTTCATAACGTGCGCAATGGAAATTCGAAAGCTGTTTAATATCAGCAAATTTATAATTAATCTAAAATTCCTATTTCTATCATAAAAAAGCCAATTAAAAACATAGAATAGAATAGAATGTATTTATTCAATTCAGTATATATACAACCAAGAAAGGGACTTGTGGTTTACAATTTCTAACTTCATTCATCCTTCCGCATACCTTCAACTTTTTTTTTTTCCCTATCAATTACATTATCACTAAATCCGCTGTACCAAGTTTTTTCCTTTTTTCCTTTCTGTCTTATCTATCAATAAAAAATATAATTATAATAATCACAATAATATTAAATTTTGACAGGAAGTTTTTTTCTCTCTTATTAAAGGAAGTCAAGGATTGTATATTAAAGGAATACACTTTCGATAGCGTTTTGAAACGGTAAACGGATAACCGTTCCGAGCCGACACCGAGCCGGCTCGCGTCAATCACCATGTAAGAGAGGCAGAGTGGTGGTAGTTTACTTTGGTGCGTACCAAGTTCCTCGCCACATGCTTGGAGAAGCCGAGGGAACGTAATAGAGCGAAAGGGTGAACAGCAGCGAGAGAAGCCGAAGAGTAGCATGAGGGAACGTCACGTTCCACGGCGGAGTGACGTTTCTAATGCGAAACTAAGGAATTAGAACAGTCGCGCTGTCTAATGAGATACTAATTGCGCCGCATTCTCATTGTATTGACTCGACCGGGAATCAGATAAACATAACTCCCGACCGAGGGAAAGTGAAACACGCGTCTGTGAGATTTAATCCAACTACTAAATTCACGAACTAGGAAGCAATCTGGATAGAGAGGAGGGATTAAAATGTCTATTAAAGTATCTGTTGAGAAGAGATCTACGAGCAATCTCGAATAGAAGCTCGAAGGTAATATGATATTTACTTCAAATAGAAGTAATAATTGACATGATTTAAATTTAGATCCAGAGAAATGGCAATTATAACATTTACCGTTCGTAATAATAATTCAAAACAATTAAATGATTGCAAACTATAAGAATAAAAGAGAATTTCTCTTTGGTAGATACTGAAGCAAGCTTTCGATAATCGTGAGAAATAAAGAGGTATGTTACGATAGTAGAGAAACGCGGCGTGAAAATATAAGGAGGGAAGCCGTCTTTAGATTTAATCATTTTCCATAAATCAGTCAGCGATGTTAATATTATCTATTTTAGAACGAATCTCGTGAGTTAAATACCAAACGTGCATTCAACAAAATCGCCAAGAGGAATATACCTAATTCATGGTAGCGCAGATAATCACGGTGTTCTTCACGTGCGCTTATCCCGTCGCGCCTCAACGAGGCGAGATAATGTCGTGCATTTGAAAATAAGGTGGAACAAACGTGCAACGCGCGGATAAATAACACGGTGGAGCGTATATACGCGAAAACGCGCACGGAACTGCGCGTCGCGTGTTAACGCGCGCGACCTTTCGCGCGTCAGAAGGAAACCGCGCGCGAAACGGATTACGTCTCTACTTCACCGTCCCTTTAACATCTTATCTTCGCACGAACAACAAGATAACAAATCACGTACGACGAAATGGTAACTCCGATAAGTATCACGTTCGTATACATTTAGCGCGAAGCAATGAACTTTTAACCCTTCCAAGCTGACGCCAAAATCTATACACTATGTATAATACAGTTAATGACTGGGTCTGTAAGATCCATTTAATTCTCTATGAAAACTACATTTATAAATTCTGTTGAAGTACAGAATGTGCAAGTGAACCTCTACTTTACGACAACTGATAGAGAAAGATTCAATGTCTTTAAACTGTTTGAAGGTGGCTTAAAAATACAAAATATAAATAATAGGGAGCATACAGCCACAACACTTTTAACGGAAGTCATATATTTAAAATTATAATATAATAACGTAGACGTTTCGTTTCAAGATTTGATCATCAATACATAACAATATCAAGATGTTAAAAAACTTAACTGAATCTCACGAATGATAATGTATCGTAAAGTAATATTTTTGAAAAATGTATTTTCTTGCTTAATTTAAAAATAGAATCTGGAAATTCCGTATTTGATGTTGTTATGTACTGATGATGATCATGAGATTTTCGAAACGAAACGTCTACGTTATTATAATTTTAAATATATGACTTCCGTTTAAAACATGTAGTTGTGGCTGTATGCTCTCTATTATTTATATTCAATGTCTTTTTTTACCTACAATTTGAGATCTCATAATATCAATGGTACAGATTATACAATTATTGAAAATTTTTTTTCGCTTCGAGTCTAAACGATCTATTGCTCGAGGATTGAAAGACACTAAATAATTTCAAGAAATCAAAAAGAATGAATATTAAACGTATCTTAATAAGAACCCAAATTTGCAAATGTAATATAAAGAAAAAAATTAAATTGTGACATTTTTTACAAAAAGAATTATGATTGAATGGGTTTAATAGATCTACTGTCAGCTCCAGAGAGAACTTTAAATGAGCGTGATAACAAAGTATCTCTCCAAGAGATGATACTTTTTTCTTTTTTTAATTATTAGCACTTGCTCTCTCAGAGCAAGTCCTATGGATGTCAATACGGTGTCAGAAGAGATGATATAGACTGTCGTGAGGTAATCGAAGTTTAAAGTGCCAAAAGTAGCTCGCATTATGAGGTCGCGATCGCAACGTCGTGCATTTCTCGCCGGCATATAATGGGACCCGCGGGGCTTACGTGATCGCGAGCGATCGCGAGCTATCTGATTATGAGATATATATCTACGGAGACGGCGCGGCGCGCGATAAGAGCCAACTAGTCGTTAAATCGTGGTATATGCGCGATTCTATAACCGGGATATAACTATAACGCGCGATTGTAGTCTGCACCGATGTGATGTGCAACACGTGCGAACAGTTTCGCGTGAAACGCCGATGCGTGAAAACGTGGGAAAAGACGTGGGGAAAGACGCGAAACGGGATAATTTCACGTAGCACAGACTTTCAAGGGACGTCTTAAAGACGTCCAGAGGATGTTCCCAGGATGTCTTTTAAAATATGCTGTGTAGAGTCGTATCGTCGTTTTATGGGATGCCGTAATTGCCATTGATGATGGTTAGTTCGCTCGAAATAGACTCCTCTCGATCGACGCTGTGAATTCACTGATTAATGATATTTAAGCGGCATCGATGTGCATCGACATCGTAACTCACTCATGCGTTACGCCAGTCGCGAATCATCCGCGAACGAGCTCGAATATGTACGTCTTGCTTTTAATTCAATTAATCGTCATTACGTCAGCGTCCAGAATATCTAGGAATAGACTGGTATTATTCAGCATAAATTTACGATATCTCGTTTATAACTCGAATGAAAACGTTAATAATTTTCTTATAAGATGATAGCCTTATAAATCAATAATCATATGGCCTCAAAATTAAATCATGCACATCAGTATAAATTTACTTACTTGTCATTTGTTTAATAAATTTTACATAATCTTCTCTCTTTTCTCTCTTACTCTATTCATATTTGCTGCGTATTTTTCAAGGATTTTTGATTTGCCGATTAAATTCGTCTTTGTCAACGTGTTATAATATTATGAGCGTAAGAAAAATATTGATTGTTTATATATGTACATAAAAGAGAAAATTTTATTAAGATATATTTTTGCTTTGTGGTAACTTTATCGAGGCACATCCTCTTCATCAAATCTCGACATATTTTGCAATGAATCAAAAGTGCCTATTATATATGGCTGCTTGTTGACGCGAATCAGCTACTGGAGTCTCGAATTCCTCTGCATATTTCCGTCGAAAGACAAGATAGATGCAGAACGATACGATCGCCGTGATGATCGACGATTTGCACGATAACTCAGTACGCTCAACATAATAATTAATAACTGCGCGAGCGCATATCAAGTCCTTCCATGATGTGGAGAACAATGTACGTCGCGCGCGTCGTCGTGATGGTTTTGTTTCGCCAGCAACCAACTTACGGAGTCGTATGTCTCGCGTTAACTGGATGTATACCACTCTCCTAATCGGGGAAGGGGACCGATGTAATCCCGATATGTAACGTAATAATAATGACGAAGCGATAAAGATCTCAACAGTGCCGGTCACGCCTACAACATATAACACATGACGATGTGTAGCAATACGGCGATCGTGACTGCGCGTTGGAGCGCAATGATCCTTGCAAAGTGACTTTCCTCCACGAGATAACATCGAGGCTACACGAAAACTAAATGGCGAAAGACGTTGGGAGATTATAGTTCCTGCTTTGCGCCACGTTGGCGATTGGGATCCAGGACAGATCGCCGCTTTCTAAACCTTTTCATCCAAAGTAAAGAGACATATATCCTTTTTGTACGATGCTAACCAATACGGCTCGAGAAATTGTATAATCGCACGAATGTAACAGCAAAGTATACGTTTTGACGCAATTCGTAAAAATATTGATGCAACTAATTATAGATTTATGAAAGGTAATGATTAGCTGCAATTGATGATATGTGGAGGATGCATAAAATTTATTGTTGCTTATTACATACCTAATTGCTTTGCGAAAAGAATAAGTGACGATGTCAGGAAGGAAGAGAAAGATCGAAAGCAAATGAAAGGATCAAGAGGAATAAGAAAGGGGCGGTCTTGTTGGTAAAACCGGTACTTCTGCATCGACAACGTAGGATGCAATGAAGCTATTAATCGTCTCTTCGAGCTACGCATTACTCGCATATGTCTCATAATTTTTGATTGCTTATTATCGTAAGTTGTACTCCTTCGAGAGAGAATTAACTCTGAAAGATAGATCCTTCTCAAATCCTAAATTTAATTTTTTTTTTTTTTTAATCTTATATAAAACCTCAATTTTTTTCTTAATCTAAAACAAATCTTTTTAAAATGTATATTTAGATCTTTTGAATGTATAATTGAATTTCTAAATAATTATTTTGTGTTAAATTCGTCAAATAAAAAGAATGATTAGGTAGAATATTGTATAAAATTTCAATTTTTTTTAAATCTTGAATGAAGCTTTTAAAATATACACTTAAAAATCAGACTTTTAAATAACTGTCTGACTTTTAAATGACTGTTTAGCTCGTGACATTAAATCCATCATGAAAAAGTACGTGACGGAGTTACGTAACAGCACAATGATTGCGCCAGAAAATATTTCTACACGTATAAAAGCTTGAAGATATGACGTACTAGCGTTTTATACTGAAGAATCACTTAAGAAATACCGGTCGCATTCGGAATGGTACTTAATCGCCGTAATGTAAAGATACACATGCCGCGGGTCTAAAATCGGATGATTGTTAATTGACGTAAAGAAACGAGGGAAAGAGACGGAAAGAAATGGCGAAAAGAGGCAGACAAGACCGCGCCTTAATGGAAACAAGTTAATGACCCGTGGAAACGTAAACGCAGTCACGTACACTCGAGTAACGATCGACGAGTGACCAATCAGTGATCATTATTTATGGTTATGGATATAGTCGCGAATCCAATGATTATACTTTTCATATAGTTCTGTGGGTTCACTCGAGAATGCTTTAACAAAGATCTCATAAGAAATCCAATTAACTTCGATGTGATGAAACCGCATGTTTAGCAAACGATATTTATATCTAATATCTCAAACAAATAAAAAATTTCTAACATTGATTGTAAGTATTGTTTGCCTGAAAAATCATGTCACGGTTCAACAAGATGAAAACTGAAACTGCAGTATATAGATGGATGTTTATTCTGCAATTGTTTTAAATCTTAGAGTTTGTTTAATTGTAATAATACTGATGTTTGACTATATTTGCATTATTAACAATGTCTATATATAAGATGTCTATATATTAACAAGCGACATTATGTACGCAAAGACTGAAATGGATAAATGTAAAATGTGCATTTGATGAAGTTGTTCGGAAAGACAGGAGTTTTAATCGGTATGTTTTTTCTTTTTTGTTCTCAGGACGAAGTAAGTAACGACCCACGGCGGTTACGAGCCGTACTTGGGCTAGACGAGACTAATGACGAAATGGCATCGGGGAACGTGAGCTTTTCTGAACGAAGCCATTAATACGCTTATTGTGTAAGCTTGTCCCGTGCTCGATCACTGGGCATGTCTGCGTTAAATCGATATCTCAATGACGCGTATGGATATCCAGTGGTTTGCAATCAGATTGATCCATCGAAATGTAAGACGACTTTCACCTCTTTGTGATTCGCACTGTAATTACGTAAATAAATTAATACAGATTAATTTACAGCTTTCGCAATACATGATGATGAATACGATAACTTGAAGAGACGCTAATTTTTTTAATACTTTTTAAGAACATTTACTTCTCCGTATTAGCTGACTTTCAAGATTTGCTTCTCTCTCGATCTATTTTCTTTGTACGTGCGTGGAATTTATTTGGTATAAAACTTTTTCAGTTTAAAAAGAGAGAATTAGTCCTCCTTAGAATTGTACTATCATAAACAACCTTTTTCGTCGCGTTTCATTTTATACCCCGGCCGTCTATACTTCTGAAATACCATCGGCATTGACGCATGAGGCGAAGACAGCTGTGGATCGCAAAAACCTTGCGACATAAATAATTCGAAAATGTGGGTTACAGGGTATCGTTATGCCGCTCGCGATATCATATATTTGCTCGGCGAACGTAGGAAATACATAAACCGTCTATGCGGAATCTGCGTCCTGGATAACGAGTGCTGATGCAGAGCTCAGCGTTGGGCCTTAAAACTGTCAATCGGGAGTTGCGAGCGCGTTGAAGGCTCGCGACTCAAGACAGAAAGAGAGAGAAAGAGAGAGAGGGGCATTTGTAATTCTCAAGAGTCGAGAATGACTCGGGAGAATCGAGGAGACCTGCCCGCTCGACTCCGTGTCGACACGCTTAGCCTCGTTTGTCCCAAGTAATGGTCGTAGTCATAACTCAAGCTGCTCGTTCCTACATATCCCGATGTACATACCCGCACAAGGACGAGACGATCAGATTCACGGAAAGGACAAGTCGATCGGCTCTCGCAACTGTCCGCAACTGCGATCGCTTGATCGATCCATTCCGATTCGCGACGAGAACGCGACTCGCTTCATCGGCCAATCTTTATATTCACTTTGATTCTTCTCCTGTCATCATCCGATATACTTCACATTTATTACATTCTCTTGAAGCCGTTTGCTGTTATAAATTATCGTGTTGTATCAGATTAAAGGATGTTTAGAAGTATGATGTTTTAAGAATGTCGTAATAGTAGAACATGAAGATAAACTGTAGATTATCGAAACAAAGAAAACACAATTCAAAATTTTTCTTCTCTGCAAAATTATTGGTCTGGAGTTAATATAGTTACAGTGTGGAGAGCATTGCACTTTTATTTCAATAGTTAGGATCGTCATCGAGCTTGCCGGTTTAATTGGTGAAAATTGAGTGAAGTGCGTCTTTGTCAACTGCATCGAGGCAATGGCCTTAACGACTTAACGACAGCGTATCCTCTTCCTTCGTATCATTCTATTAACATATCAACATTCACTGCCTTTTAACGAGGATATCATAATTATCGGTGATAAATTTCAGTAACGTTGATTTAACGCAATGCATTTGGTTACCGAACAATCTGGTAATGTTTGTAGCGAAGGTGAACAAGATAGATTTTTCTTCACTTAATTAAAGCACTTTATTTGCGACATTACCTGTTTCAAAACGACAGTAAATTGTCTTTAATGTCCTGTCTACAATGATAACGAAGTAAGATAAGTATTGTCGAAATTACATTCGCAATTGCGAGATTGCAAAAAAAAAAAACATTGGTAATAAATCTCGATTAAGCGTGCTTCATTAAAATGTAATAATCATTTATTGCATCTTTTGCACGACAAAACTTATCATTAAGTTGTCAATGCTAGTCTACCATCACAATCGCCGGGTGACAGAATCAGTTGACGGAAGAAGGAAGAGGAAGGAGAAGGAGAGGACCGCCTTTAGTCATGAATACTTAAACGACCGAAACCAACACGCAGGTTTTTATCCCGACAACTTTTTACATCAAGCGCAGCCTCCGTCACTCGCATCATTTCGCGCAGATCGTCCTGATAAATTGCGCAAAGACAAGCTTAACACGTGCTCTCAACTTTGTGCTCGCTGTTTCCCTTCCGGCGACGTTCCGTATCAATGTTCCGCGCAACTAACAATAAAAGAGATAGGTACGTAGGCAATGGGAGAGCCGAGTGGCACTTTAGTAAGCGAGGTAGATCGCTTTACATATCGAGGACGATGCAATTCGTGAGTGTACGACTTACCTCGCCTACGGCCACTTATAATCGCTCATGGCCTATCTGAAAGCGAGACCGAAGCGCAACTAACCGACACCGAGAGACTCGTTTGCCCGTCCGGGTGCATCATCCAGGATGATTGCCGACTCTCATTGTGTCGTCGACACGCTCTATACGGAGAACTTCGTTCATAAACACTGTAATTATCGCGTCACGAGTGACGTTTGAGACGTAAAGATCCGCGGGTAAAGGAAGAAAGGCGCGAGACTCGAGCGAAAGCTACGCTGTTAAAAAGTTTACGATTATTATTAGTTTACAACTCTGAATTCTAAAATATTCCTCGTCTCGTATTGTTTTTCGTACTTTCTAATTCTGTCTGATGAAATTACAGTTCAGCTTTCTACATTTAGATTTCTCGCTTTGAGTATAATAAAATCTGTCTCTACGAATTGATTGAAAGACAGGACGATTACATTTAAATTTATCTAAAATGTCTGATGTTAATTTCACGATATTTTGTCACGTCGCGTTTACAAACCTACCTATTTTCTTGTTTCAAGGAGAAATTAAATTACATTTATTTTTATACATATGTTATTAACTTGACAGTTTATCACAGTTGTAAATATAGCTTATTTCGTTTTTGATTACTCATAGTTTATTTTTAAATATACGATTATTTTTGAATTAATAAAACAGAAGGAGATTTTATATTTTAAAAGTCGATAATATTGAAATAATATATTATATATTATATATTTTGCAAGAATTTTTACCGTGTATTTTTTCATTTCCGATGTTACAATCTGAAATAGTAGTGGCGAATAAACGGGAACTTTAAAATATTGCTTTAAATTTAATATGCATGCGAAGCAACGCAATTCGCTCTCCGAACACGATCGTCGGCCGCTCCGCGTGGAATCCTACTAATTTACAGATCATTTTTAACGAATTCTAGACACCACACTCCCTTTTTATCCTCTACTGCGCCTTCTTCGCGTTTCTGCCGATACGGATGTAATTAAAAGCAACGTGACGAGCAAGTCGAACAGCAGACTGAAAGGGCGATTACTAGAATAGCGACTGCTATTCGTTACGCGGGAATCGCCTGAAGGAGAAACTAGAGGCCAGTAGCTGACATCTATCTCAAGAATAGAACAAGAAAATTAGTAGTGCGGTCGATCGCTGATAGACGAGTAATCTTATAACTTTATCCTTTATATTGATGCTCGCCATACGCGGCGTGAATTTTAACGATACACTTTTTCATTCTTTTCCACGTCCGGAGATCGAATCCTGTCTCATATTTTGCAATAAAATTATTCACATGCAAATGAGTAATCAGTAATGTTTGTTTAAATCACTCGGTGCATTTCCTGCGTAACAGCTGAACTAATTAGCAATGTAAATGTCTTGTCGCGCGCGTGCACGATTGTGCAGCGAAAAAAAATGCAATTAAACTGACAGACCGAGCTACGAGCTGACGTCTATCTCTAGGAGTGAGACAAGGAAATTAGTGTTTCTCCGAGGCCGCACGTCGCCGGATATTCCGCCGCGGTACTTTTGGGGTTGTGCTTAGCGAGAGAAGGGCGTCTTAGCATTATTGGTTTTACCCTCAAGTCTTTGGAGAGGGATTACCGTAAGTAGGGAAGAGCGAGAATGAGAAGAGAGAGAGGAGTCTGGGGGAGCACGAGAAGCTCTTCTCTCGGCGCGTGTTTCCTGTGCTTGACTGCAAGACTGCCTCGCTTAAGTAATTAGACTGCCGGCTGTTCGTTACCTCAGTCATTCCTGAGGAGGAGAAAACTGCCAAGGATGGTATGCGTACTTTTAGCACAGCCAGCCGACGTCTCGATATCCCATGAGCGAGCTTTATTCGTTTGTTTTTTACAAATTCGTATTTTTCATGTATTTTTCTCTTTTTTTCTGTTTTTCCGTATGCGTCGAGAATTTTCCATTTGTTTTCTAAAATCTATTTAAAAATTTAATTTAACAAAAATGAATAAAGCTCATTCGCGTAACATTACGGGGTATTAAAATGTCAACTAGCTGCGTTAAACATGCGTATATCATCCTTTGCATTCCTAACTACATTATGCTGTGCGCATGCACATTGTGTGCTGTCCTAATTTAGAAATAATTTTCTATTAATTAAGATGCTTTTCCTATACATTTTATTAAATTGTTTATATAAACTCGCGCAAAAGACTGTTCAACAAATACGGCGTATGGCACATGTTATCGTTACACATATTATATACCTTGATAAATTTTTCTTTTTAAATATTAGCATGTTTGGTGAAACGCAAAAACATTACGTCGCGAGCAGTCACAGTCTTGTAAAATATTTTATGGACGCCATCGAGCTCGACGAAGATGAATTTCTTGAGAGATTTTTTTATGACTATACGGATAGAAATCGATCGCGTCGCCAGCTGTAAGAGCCAATCGGAGACGGGAAACTAACGACTTAAGTCTCGACAACGTGCGCCAATGCTCGATCGTGCGGAACAAACTGCTTTTCCGATAATATTACTTAAAGCATGTACTATGATCTTCAGCTTTGAATGATTACGCGTTGTAAAACGATTTTCACTGCGAAATTCTTACGTGCCGGACGATCCTCGTCGTCGACAGTAATTTACTACCGCGCAACATTCGATAATTATCATTTGCAATGCGACTTATACCATACAAGCCTGTAATTTCTGATCTCTCTTGACCGATCGTTAAAGCCTGGTCATAGACAAACTGTTTGACAATCAAGAAATTTTCCTTTTAATGTTTGATATTCTTTAACAGCGACTGTTCCTCCTTTTAAAAATCAATATTCAATAGGTCTAATGATATATCGAAATATGACTATCGAAAAATTCATTAAAAAATACCAAATAGAATTTTTGAATATAAACTTCTATAAAGTAAACGAGAAAAAAATTATTAAATAACAAATACATTAACTCTATATAACTCGCGTAATAGTTTTTTAACATAATTATTCGCGTGCGGTGTTTCTGATACTCTAACATTATATATATTTTATTAATTTAATTATTATTATTCTTTTTCATGATAAATATTGATAATATTTTATACATTCTTTAATAAAGATAAATACAAAAAAAATTGAAAATAGCATTCACATTTAGCGAATTTACAAAGTCAGGGTATCCTGGACATCTCACGGGAATAATAAAGGTTTAAATATGATATGTATAAAAAAAACAATATATATTGAAAAAATATCTATCGTAAAAATCTATATTCTTTATAAGTATATGCAAAACGTTTTGCTTTTTTGCTTTCGAGATAGTCAGCTTCATTAACTTCAATAAACATCGCGCGGTGATCGATGTGTGACTCGAAGTCGCGTAAAAACATTTACAAGAATCACGCAAGAACCGTCGATCTACGCATTTCTTTTTCCATGCGAGAAGACATGTATATATAATTTTTCGCAAGCAAGTGAGCAATGTGTATGGCGCAAACCGATCATCGCGAGACGGTCTCGAAATTTCCATGGAATATTCAGCAGATCGGACCGACCGATAACGTTAGTGTTGATCGTTATGATTTGATTTATACGCAATTATATAATCGGTGGTGCGTGCCGTATAAACGCGGTGCGTTCGTGCCGCGCCGGGCGGCATACAGTGTTTATCCTGTGAATTATTAGTTGGGAATTACATGCGGGAATCACACGAGAGGAAGTAGTCACGCTGGAAAAATCGAATTGCGTCCAGGATCGCGCGGCCCTTATTTAGCGAAGCAACGCACAGCCTCTTATGATAACATGCATGAAAGTTCAAGTCAGTTCAAACGAGCTCTAAAGAATCTCACTTTTGTCAATTAAACGAAAGATTTATTGCAACAATGGGTTAACCAACAACGTAGACAGAATATGTGATAGAAATAAAGAGATCCTGTAATAAGAATCTGATTAAAGAAATAAATATAGTGTTTTGATTGATTCTCCATATATTTTCGTGAAAGTGAGAGAAAAAGAAAAGGGATATAGCTATAAGAGAAACAAAGCAAATGTCTTTGTCAAATTATTGGAAATTTCTAAAAAATAGATAAATGACAGAGCACTTTATATGTCCTAGAGATTTTTACAAAATTAAGGTTAGCTTCTCTATTGTAACAAACATTTCAAATATCACCGAATTCAGAATATTTCTTTGTATTTCAAAATTCAAATCATCTTTCGTATAAAAATAGCTGAATATACTTGTTGCATTATCCATTATTTTCCTCATTCTCTGTTAATTATCTCAATCTCGAGAAGACTTACCTTCTTTGTCGAAATCTCGCACAAAGTTAATCGGATCTCAAGCGCTTGCGCTGACGCAACGTAAATGCGCGAATAGTGACGTTGCGTCGGCATAAGATGCGCAACATGGCTGCAATAATAATGCGTTTGATTTACGATAAAGCCACCGCTGCTGGTCCGTCCGACGTCACGGTGATTTCGCGCGAACGCGTCCGCAAGCGTGATAAGGCAAGTAGGATCGAGACGGAAGGATTTACTTCGTCGGCAAAACGATCCTTTCAGTCGGACGTTTATTCCATCGACGAACTTTCCGACCTCGCGCGGCTCCTCCCAAGTAACTAGCTTGTTATAGAAGACACACACGCGCATAACCGGACTTAGACCTAGCGTACCGGAGAGAAAAACACTTAAGACAGGCCTACAATAAAAGTTGCCGTAAAACTTGCCGACCGGTGGTTCGTTAATTTTTCAGATTTATCGGCGTGTAAACTTGCTGAATCAATGTCTGCTTGTAAAGCTTGTATTGCGAAGCATTGTTTAAAACCTGATGTCTACCTGTATAGTCATCTGTGAGATTCTATTCCTTAACGCAATAGCAGCAGCGATTGAGAAACTTACTTTTAACTAGCGTTAAAAAGAATGACAACTTTATGACAGAAAAGAATACATTTCGAGAAAATTTAATCTGAACGAAGATACGTAATTGCTTATTTATCTGATATATCTATATAACAGAAAATAATATGATTACTTATATTTACATACATTTTTGTAAAATGAATAAGTTCGTCTGAAGAAGTTAACTTCTTTATGTTATTTCAACATGATGCATTGTATGCATTGCCATCGCAGAGATGTGATTGGATAGACATATTGACAGATACGAGTTAACGCTAGAACCATCTCGTGTTTCAGGTCCACGCACGAGAAGAGTGAAGAGGACAGACGGACGCGGCGGTGGCACCCCCGAAGAGAAACGTCCCAGGACCGCGTTCAGTGGTGAACAATTAGCGAGACTGAAAAGGGAATTCGCGGAGAATCGATACCTGACGGAAAGACGGAGGCAGCAACTCTCGAGGGATTTAGGTCTGAACGAGGCGCAAATCAAGATCTGGTTTCAGAACAAGCGAGCGAAAATCAAGAAAGCCAGCGGCCAGAAAAATCCTCTGGCTCTTCAGCTAATGGCACAGGGGCTCTATAATCATTCGACAGTACCGCTTACTAAAGAGGAAGAGGAACAGGCCGCGGAACTTCAAGCGAAATGACGATTGCAAACTTAAACGCTCGGAAAAATCTAACGCTGCAACTTTGATCCCCTGAATTTCGTATTTCACCTCAAAGGAGCCACATCGAACCTTCTATTTGATTTTAATTCTTTGTGCAAGATTTTTTAGAGAAATTTTAAAGAATAAATAAAATCTGGAGATATCAGATTAGCGTGAAAAATTCTCCCAATATGATCGGAAAACATTCGATGTAGTAATTTTATAAAACATTCCTTTTTTGGAACTAATAATTTTTCTTCTGCAAAAAAATTAAAAATATTACTTATTAAAAAATACTTTGTTAATTTCGCAGGTTTTTGAAAATAAATCAACCAAAGCGCGATGTAAATCTTTATGTATTATTTAAAAAATAAATAAATATATAATGTATTACTTTAAAGAGAGTTATATCAGGCCACAAAGCTAATTAAAAAAAACTTGTAGAATGGACCAAAGTCGACACACGGTCTGTCATTTCTCTTCCTTAAAATAAAAGACTGGAGTATTTATTTCGCTAGACGTATTAGTACAACTCATTAGACAGAGTCAACTCGAAGAATTCTTGTCTTATAATTAGAGCTTCCGATAGAACAACAGTTTGGTAAATATCGCTTGCTCTCGTTTAAATCGTGAGCAGGAAGTTAGTTCTACTGAAATGGATATGCGAATAAGTTACGATCACCGTTCCTTGCCATCGCTTTAAGAAGACATAAAATAAATACTACATTTCTAGACAGTAGTATGTACAATTGGATCAGATTTTGTAGAAGAAAAATAATCGTCTATACAAGATGTCTCAGAAAACAAACGAATTTCCTGAGATGCTTTGTATAAAATATTGCCGTGTAAAAAAATAAGAGAAAAAAAGAAACTAGTTAATAATATTTCGTATTATTGGAAGAAAAAGAAGTGGATTTTTTTAAATAAGAGAATATTTATATTATTAGATAATCTTTTCTCGCAAAATTGACCGAATTTGTTGAAGAAATAAAATACACTCGATTAATCAGATTAATGTATCGTGCGATGGCATGCAGCGGTTATAGTTTGTTATGGAGGAGATTAACAAGTGCCATTTTTTCCAATTTTTTTCGGTAAGATTGTTTCTACGAAATCTTAGAGAATCGTCAGGTGACGAGGAAGAATCGGGATTGGACGAATAAAAGTAGGGGGAATAAGAGTTTTCGTTAATTTATTGTAAAAATGTAAGATATTATATATCGCGAAACACTGGAGTGATTGCGACGTGCAATAGAAGATTATACATAATAGAGAGAGAAGTAAATAGAGACGAACTATGTATAGGTGTGTTGTATATGTAATTTCGCGCGGAGCGACGTGTACATAATTTACCATTTAGCGACGGCGTTGTCCCGATAGACTGTTTAAAATGTAACTTAGCTATTTATTTACGTATGATATATGAAGCGTAGCGAGCGCATACGAACGATCACGCGACAACTGATACTTGTAAGATTATTTAAATTCGAATTAAATATTCCCATTATCAAGCCAATGAGCAATGATTTATTTCGTCAACACCTACCTCTCTCCCAGTTACGTGAATGTTTGTTCGGGTAAAGTATATAACCTGTGACAGACGTCGACAGCTGTGTATGGAATCGAAAACCCGATTAATGAATTATGACATGGCGACATGTCATCCGTGAGATATGTCACGATCAATGGCCATAACAAGTAAATAAGTCATTACGTCACTGAAGTGAGAGAGAAAGAGAGAGAAAGAGAAATAAATTTGCATTTGAATAATATTAAACTTACCAAATTTATAGTGCTTAACACTTAAAATAAATAATTAATTACTATCTCCCGATCATTTTTTTTATTAGATAAAAAAAATTTCACAATTTAAAAAAAATTTTTAAATCTAAAAGTTATTTATAATAAAAGAAACGACTAGAAAATTAATATACTTGTAAATTTTTTATGTAAAAACTATTTTTCTATTAAAATTTTTCTATTAAAATTATAATAACTTCAAAGTAATTGATTCTCAGAGTTTTATTTCATTCATAGTAACGCAAGAAAATAATTATTACAGATAGAATTTACTGTTACGATAAATTTTTATAGATTGTGTATCCTATTTGTTTTATGAATAATTCATAGCGATGAAAATAAAGTAAAAGTAGAAAAATAGATCTTTTTATAAATTTCAGCACGTCGCAAAGAAAAGCGAAAATGATGGTCGAGACGATTTCTATACGGATGAAAGCGGCGGGGCGGGTCGATTCGCATTCAACATTTGGCGCATGCTTCCACCCCCCGGCTCGTTTCAGGCATCGTACAAGCCCCATGAAAAGCCCCTCCTGCAGGCGAGATATCGATTGATTTACAGTCGAAAGGTGGCCATCGTTGATATCAAGCCAGCCACGCCTACGTTATACCGTAAACGCGTTGCGTGTGTTGCGTTACGCTGATCGCGAGTGGTGTCGGTTAACGCGCGTCATACCTCATTTAACCCTACTATCGCTGTCCACGCAAAAGTACGTACTGTCTCTGCGTTCCTTTTCGTACCAGTTTATTACATTGCTTACAGGGAATATTGGATTTTTTTCAGAAAACTAAACGCAACTCTTAAATAACAAATTTCGTTTTTCCGGCATCTTGAGAATATACATAATTTAAAAACATACAATTATTAGGTCCACTTAATAATAAATCTCTTTGTCAAAAGTATAGAACAATTCAATTTTCTTTATATTATATTTGCAAATTTGGATTATTCCTATAAAAATAATATCCTATAAAATTAATCGATTTAATATTTATTCCTTTTTATACGAGTTACGCCATTTTGATTCCTTGATTAATTAATGCCTTTTAATCAATATGAATTAAATAGGTAAATATAAAGCCAGTAAATGTTAAAAATTTTGGCATCAGCTCCGAAATATTGAACATCTCACATATACAATTATCTAATAATAACAGTAATAATAATAATAATAATAATGATAATGATTGTGATATAATTATCTTTTGCGAGTCATCATTTCGAGAGAAGTAAGAGAGTTTCTAAGTTTGAATCGAAAGGAAAAAAAAATTTATACTTTCGTATTTGAAATAAAAGTAAATAAACTTTAAAATTCTTCGCGGAATTATAATTAAGTGTTTTTGTCGTCGAAATTCAAAGGTCGAAAACCAAAGATATCCGAGGGAACATCGAAACTCGAACGTTGCTGTCAAAAGGGATGCCTGGTAAGTAATAGGTAACATTAACGTACAAGCTACAGCAGAGTGGAAGGACTGACATGACGAATAATCGACGATAGTCACTTTCGACTAGACTTCCGTTATATCCTCGTGTCCACAAGAAGAAATGGCTCTCTTTAACGCTATGATGATTAGGTGTATCGATACTGTCTTGACCCAATAAGGTTTCCTAAGATTCAGGATATAAATGCTCAGTCATTATTAACTTCGAAATAAACAAAGTCGTTAAAACTTGCAAGTTATATGACTAATGATTAGCGCAGTTCCGCGTGCGCGCGCGCGCGCGCGCACAACGTTGCTAAATCATAATTTATCTTGAAAAATAGAGAACCGTATATTTTTTATCATATTCAACTACATGTGGCAGTACCATTAATTTCGTTTTTGTTCACTCATGTTTACATGAAGAAAAATGTTTCGTGTCAAGGTTCTTTTTACAAGCAGTTCTCTCATACGAGAGAGCTTTAAAATAAATAATCAAAGAAAGATATGCATAATTTAGTCGTTGCCGAATATATCGTCAGATCTGGTTTCCTTTCGAGCGGATCTCCGACGTGTACGTTCGGATTTCATGATGAAATGCCGAAATCGACCGCGTTTCGGCGCTCGGGAATGTATGGAAATCCATGCTGGTCGGTTAGGATTAATAATAGCCAAGGTATATATAATACGACGACCGATCGGGCTGACCCCTCGGACCCCGCCAGTGGTCAGCGGGGCCCAATACGTCCCTGTCAGATTAGAATCGCGGTACTTGACAGACTCGCGCTTCTGTCTGTCCGTACGTCCAGAGATGCCTCTTTGGACACTGGGGGGGTCAAACGCTACGCCAGATCCATAAAGACGATCGTTCTTGCTCCTTTGTCCCGGAATCTTTACAAATGAGATACAACCAAGAGAAAAGCGGATGCATGTGAGAGGGTACGCAGGCATTAACCCCAGCCGACCTCTGTTCGGCATTCTCGGAGAACCGCGTATATTCCTCGTGAACGGGAGAGAGGAACCCAGGTTCATATTATGCATCCGTCTCATTGATCTTTGCTTCGTGATTCGTTCGACGAATTCTCGTTATTTCTCAAATACTCGACAAGGCGATATTAGAAGATAAGCATATCCAAATTTAGTGCAATGTCGGCTCGGGCTAAGAATTAGATTACTTATCAATGAATGATCAACGAGTTCTCTTGTATCAAAGAACCTCTCGACGTCGTAACAGTTTATTTGTTGAATTTTTCAATTATTAACTTTTCGGTGTCACTTTATATTGTTTTGTCACATATTTGGGTATTATAAAAAATATCGCGTAAACATACTTGTATGTATAACAAATTTTTCTCAATCAAAATGCTAGACATCAAGGAATATATCGGTAAGACAACAAGCAAATGTATGTATTTTTATTAATAAAAAATTATAGCATAGCAAAGAATAAAAGAAATACTTCCAGTATGCTACACTAAAAGTAAAAGTAGTGAAGGAAAAATATTATTAAAAAATATTATTAAATCGCATATTGTTGCACATAGAGAACCATTGCGTTCGTTTTACTCAGTGTGTAGACGACAATTTATATATTTTATTATAATATATTCAGTCGTGTCTATGAAACGATAAACCGAAATCGTTTCCGGTGAAGCCGCAGCAATGGCAGTATTTTTTAACCCGGTTACGCGACTGATAAGAAAACGCTGGCATCATTATCTAAATATCGCCGCACTTCCTGCCGCTTGTATACGAAAGTAGTTAGCCTTCTTAGAACTGATGAACGAGAAATTGAAGGCGTTAACGGATTTATTTCTCTTACGAAAGTAGTAAACAAGTTTCATTGCTTTCCTGTACGCCTCAATAAGGCGACTGTGAGAGGTGCAATATTCTCGAGATGATGATTAAAGATTACTTAATTAATTAATTTAGCTGTTTAATAGCTGGTTATCTCAAAAGAATACGGCTTATCCGAAAATTTATATGGATTTAAACGATAGAGTACAAAACGAAGGGTGGTTCTATATTAATTATTGTAATATCCGATATCTATTACACGTACACCTACTGACACGCCAATAACCATTAACTAAACGATAGAAGCCGTATCGTCAGACAGACCATGGTAAAATCTACAGCGGATCGATCGACCTCCATGAACGAGCGGCTAATGCGTAATGGTAGATACGCCGATAAGAACGTCGCGCTATCAATCGACACGCCGCGCTCGCGCTCGCACTCGCATTCCTCTCGACGCGTTCTTAGCGCACCGCGCCGATATATCCGCGCGTCGACCGGTCACGGCAGCCTCGAAACCGATCGTATCTCCGTGCATGGTTCTTTTTCCTGGCGTTATACCTCACCTGGTCGGCTTGGCGCGGCGCAGCGCGGCGTTCACGCTTGGCGATCCGGGATTAAGAGAAGGATAATAATTCGTGGCGGCCCGTGAGAGATCGGAGCGAGACCGGAGAGATCTCCGAGGATGATTGTCGTTGGCGAACGAGGCATTAGTTGTACGGTAGCCGATGCCGATGGATACGCACTCACCGTCGGTGGGTGGGAAGGGAGCCGAGATGAAGGAACCGTGGAAAGCAACGTTGGAAGATCTGATGCTGACGAGTATTAAAATTAATGGTCAGCCGTGTACGCTGACGTGTCACCTTATACCTCCATGCGTCATTTTGATTGACCAATAAATTATCTTCCTGGAAAGAGGGAGGAGGAGGGCGGTTTCGCGCCTGATGGTTGATCTTCTTCTCGCCGCTCTTTTCCTTCTATATGATAAAAATGCATCTTTTGTATCTCTTGGTATTGGTACTCAATTGAAAGATGCATACAAAATGATTACGTCAACAATGATTATCGATACTGTGATAAGAAAAAATTATACGACTTTATTTTTGGCAATCACATATAAGGGTTACGTTTTTTTTTTATAAGATATTGTTTAAAAAAGAATAATATTACAAATAATGTAGATTATATGGAACAAACACTTTTTGCTAAAGGATTTAAAAATTTAGATAGATATTAATCTGAAAATAATTTTTGGATCATTTAAAATAATTATACGGGAAACTCAAGTATGATGATTAACTTTGCAAAAAGTTTGAACATTCTAGCAACTAATTTTACATATAATTATATTATATATATATATATATATATATTTTGATAGTCCAATAAAATTGTTTTCAGATGAGTGTCTAAATTTTTGGATACTTCAGAAAAATCGTATAATTGAATGAGATAATAATTCCAGCAATAATATAATCTAATACAATTAAAATTATGGAGAAATTGAAAACGTTTAAATAATAAGATTAGAAACAAGACTGTTCATGTTGAACACATTATACTTTAAATACAAAGCGTCATTACGGTCTGAATGTTAAGATGTTGAATTATTATATATTCATATAATTGATTGAAAATCCGACAACCATATCGGCAATTATCATTTCTGAAATTAATTCATTTATATATACAACATCTTAACATTGAGACCGTAGTGGCGCTTCGTGTTTAAAGTAATGAAAACATTTATTTATATTTGAGATCGCGAATATCCTACTTATAAAAAAAAAATCGATAATGTTCTAATACAATATTGCAGCACCATAAAAAAAATCCGTTCCTGTCATTTTAAAAATATTTCTACGATTTTTTTGTTGCCTTGATACCTCGGTCTAGACTGCTTAACGCGCAATTCCAGACGCGCCGCGGCGATAATAACGAACTCTCTGTCTCGCGAATTTCCCCGAAAGAGGCCTCAACCAGGCTTTTAATGGCTCAATCCGCATGTTCCGACAACACGATGTGTGGGCCAACGGTCGCGCGGTTCCCCCTGCAAAATTTTCTTCTGGCCCAAGTTCCCATGGAAGGCGCATTACCCCGGCATCGATGGGACAAAACTTGCGCGTTTGCCTTGTTTTTAGACGCACAAGTGGCCAAATGAGTGGGACGCGCTGCTCTCATGCATGAATGCAACGTCAGCTGCCATCCCAAGACATGGCGAACTCTTCATTAACCGTGCAGAACATTACAGGGAATGCGCGCAAAGGGTGCGAAGGATATACAATTCACAAAACTGTTATCGTAAAATTCATATTTTGTTTTGAAGCGACGACACTCGTCTATGCACGAGAAGATAACGCTACAGAGAAACTTTATAAATAATTAAAAACCATTAAAATTTATGTAACTTTTTAAGAATATTAATTAAGATGTTCTAGCAAACCGATTTCGTCCAGTTTGTAAAAAAAAGATATTAATCAATATGTTATTGCAAGTAGTATAAATATTGAAACTGTGGAAATAATTTAGTGTCTACATGAATCAATGTCTGCATATATATATAATAAGATCAATATCAATATCTAGTTTGTCAACTATTCAATCAGCAATATTCTCTTTGCTTACATATCATTAATATTGACTTTCAATGGAAATTAATAAGAGTTTGCAAAAGATCTATTATTTCATTCTCATCGCCAAAGATAGTAACGCTAACAAGACTCGCTTACTTTAATA
>Ga0157364_1000990_pt1 | contig 22701 bp, 21 predicted proteins | sample AttsexASBM2_FD_111476 | JGI IMG/M metagenome (GOLD analysis project Ga0157364, IMG submission 111476) | Fungus gardens microbial communities from leaf cutter ant in Ribeirão Preto, State of São Paulo, Brazil - Atta sexdens ASBM2 | ecosystem: Host-associated > Fungi > Mycelium > Unclassified ...
ACCATGGGGATTAGTATATAAGGTAGACTACTCTGTACTTGGAACTCTATCGAGTTCTCTTGTGTTACTCATATACAAGAGTTGTTCTTTTGTCCAACCCTAAGGACCTAAGTTCATAACATAATGCCTTATTGGATTTGGGAATAATAATAGACATAAACACTTTGAAGTGCAAAGGCCAGTGTTCTAAGTTAATACATGCATTAGCAATATTCAAGATATTATCAAGGCATGCCAAATTTTTGATGATCTCTTTGAGATATTTCCAAAACAATCTATTAGGTCTAGGGGTAAAATTATTGCTGTACTTGCTGATAGCCAACAAGAATTCTTCTTCAGAGAAAAGAGGCTATTGAGACACAACTTTGTTAGGAATTTCTTCAAGAATAGAAGTGTCTATCTATTGATGTTGAGCTGTGTTAAATGACTTGTAAAAAGTCTGCCAGAGATTCTCAATTTCAAGACAAGATTAACTATTGTACTTGATTGCTTCAATTGCTAGAAGCTTATACTTTTTGATCCAATTCATGAGAATTTATAGACCATTCTTTCTATTCAAGATTTTTTATATTTTTTTATTGAAGAATTTCCTTTTAGTTATTTTTACTGTCTTTTCGAAGTTCTTTCAATCTTTTAACCATTTGGAATTTTTGTATAGTTCCAGATGTCTTTGGCAGGTATTGTTCCACTATGATTTTGAATGTGTGGTAATGTTGACTATTTCTGAATGCTTGAACCAGATTTCATTAGTACAACCTATGAATTCTTGTACAGTGCTTTCAAGAATTTCTACACTATCAATATGATTAGTGTTGAGACTTTTGACCAAATCAATAATCTCAGAAATAAACTTTGCTTCTTTGCTACTATTTTTGACAAGAGTTTGTTTTCTAGATTAGATATATTCTTTAAGAATTGAGATTTTCATTATAAGAGAGATATAGTCTAATGAAAGTCTCCACTCAGGATAGATGACATGATTGTCAAACTTATGTGAAGTAGGTTATAAGAACATAAGGTTGATTGTCAAGTTTGAATCATTCTAGTTATTAGCATATCTTGTAAGAACTTGAGAAGTAAGACTAAAAATACTCAAATTTAGTAAGTCAGCAATAACTATGAGTAGTTTGTTATGAATGGAATGATTGGGGAACAAAGAGTTCTAAGAACTATCTCTTATGTTAAAATAACCTGTTATAATGAGAACATTGTCAATATAAGCTTCAGTATTCTTGGAATACTTTAAAGCTATTTGAAAAGAATCTGAATAAATGTTCAAAAGAAAATAAATAGATTCACAGTTGAAAAAAGAAATGAGAGAAATGTTCCTATGATTAAAAATGTCTTTACAAAGGGAGAAGTGAAGAAAAGAGAGCCTTATGTTGATATAGATGATAACTTTTGGCAATTCTTGTAGAATAGTAGGATTTCTGAAAAAATTTAACCAATTAGGATAACTAGGGGCATCTACCAATTCATCTTCATCTTTGTTAGAAGAGCTAGAGATAGATCTAATGAATAACCAAGGGGGCTCTTGAATGAAGATAATGTCAAAGTTTATCTGTGCTTCCAAAATAGTATTAGTAAGCAGGTTATTTTTCCTTATATTTTGAGAAAAAATATTGAGATTTCTTATAATTATACTTATGCTTTGCTCATAGCTGAGTAAATTGATTTGATCCTATTATTTCTGATTTTCTGATATTTTGTGGCATACTATTTCCTATTGAAGTGATGCTTCTAGAAGGGACAGAAATTAAAATCCACTTGATGATCCTCTTTGCAATTAGTACATTTAAACAAATAAGAACATAGTTTTCCCTATTTTGTTTTGAGCCTAAGTAGATTGGTTTTGTAGTTTGTAGTATCATACAAATTGTTAATGATGTTCACTTTTGTACAGTCCATTATATTTGACATATCTTGAGTCTTGAGCACAACATGAAAATGTCAAGTTTTTCCACTTCCAGCAGTTCTTGCATTGTGGGACACCAGAATTCATATTAGCATCTTATATAGTTGCAATATGGTTACCAATATTGAAGGATCTATTAATGAGATTTTTTGCTTTAAACCTACTTTGAGTGTTCTATATGTTGATCCAAACAATTGCCATGTTGGATTTTGGAGACACTTTAATAAAAGTTTTGAGGTAAGCAATAAATTGTTAAATATGTGATTGAACTTAATAGCTATTTCAACAAAGTCTGCTGAAATAAGAACATTAGTATTTTTGATAAAAAAAGAAATGCTTGTTATTTTCAAGTAAGATTTTGACTAAGAAAGTTGGGGAGTTTTGATGTTATTAGAGTTGACATTTTCCATGTTTTTAATGACATTTTTTTATGGTTTAAAGATTGGAAGACAAGGCCACTTTGTTGGTAACAATAATGATATCTATAGATTTTCTTCAGACATAGTCTGCTAAAACATCCAATTTGATGTTTTTAAGAGCTCTATTAATGTTAGTGATATGGACACTAGCAAAACTCATAAATTTGTCAATATTCTCTTTACCCATAGAGATAATTTTTTTCCATGAGAGACTCTTAGTGGTTATCTTGATTTAGAGTTTGGTCTTACCAGAGTCATCAATGATCTTTTGAATGTTTTCAATTTTCTTAGCTTATAGGTCAGGATAATTATCTTTTAGTTTCAAAATATTAGATACACTTGGACCTGCCACTTGAGCATACAACAATTTTTGAGGGGCTTTGTTTATACTTATAGGTTTTTTATCTTTCTTATTAAAAAATCTTGATTTCTCCAATATTTCCTTGAGAGGGTGTACCAGAATGGGGGGAGAGATTCTAACAATTTCTGCCTGCTTGTTCTTAGAAGAACCTAATTTTGATGACTTTGTAGATTTTTAGACTTTAGGAATAAACTTGTTTGTGATTCTGCTTCTAAGAGAATTGTTATTCTTATTAGAATGAATATTGTTCCAGTTTGCTTCATATGTGGAAGAAATAAAGTTGAAAGTGGCATTACCAAATTCTTTAAATTTCTGAATCCTATTAATTACACTAATATTAATCTTTCTAGACCTGATAAAATCAGTCATGTATAATAAAGAGATGTAGATATTTTTGGCATCAATTTCTATAAATTTCATGGTACCAAAAATAGAGATGGGATAAATCTCACCATCCCAAGTGTTAGATTCTATCGGCTGATTGCTATTGTAAGATAATGGAACTTTGTAATGTGTAGACTGTATGTTAGTTTCCAATAAGACTATTAGCTCATATTCAACATACAGAGAAGATGTGTTATTTAGGGTCAGAGCCTCACTGATTACACATTGATTTTTAATCAGGTAGCCATTGTTAGATTTCTAAATATCTGAACTAGTTCTTTACTCTGAATTACCTAAGGCAACTTCTATTTTAATCTGCTTGCTCCAACTTTGATATTCCATTCTTTTGTAATATGGGACTGATGAAGCAGTAGACAATACAGAAGATTCTCTTGAGTTATAACTTTGGTAAGACAATAACCTTTCTCTTAGAGTAGCCATATTAATGTCTAAATTCATGTTAGTTGATGATTGAACCAGTTTGTGAGATGAGAAAGCTTTAGAAGTAGAAATAGATGATTTATTCACTAATTCTCTTATAGGTACTACCATACTAGATAGTAGGAAGTATTACAAACTCAAGTCCTTAAAGTAGAACAAGTAAATGTATCTTGTATTGGATTAACATAAGAGAACTCTGTACAAGATTGTTTATTTTATATATTAAACTACCATGGATCATGCTACTACTTCTTTAGCCTACCCTAAACAACCATGTGTTCACCTTAAGATCAACATGTGTTGTACACATTGTATAACATTATCTTTCTAGAATCTTTTATATTTTTTCTATAACCTTATAACTTGTGACCATTACTGTGATTATGTCATCTAATGTGACTGATGTGTGACAGTGTAATCATGATGTCACTCTAATCTCTAACCCTAGATCCAAAGAAAATAAAAGAAAAAAAGAAAAAGAAAAGAGAATTAAATAAAGGAACTAGCATCCAAGCTTTGCATGTCTGACAGGAAGAGAGAAAGAAGTAATGTTATTCACACTTGTTCTCTTCTAGTATAAATTAAACTCTATTTTAATTATCTATCAATCTATAAATAAGAGTCTTTTTATTTCACAACAATCTCATAGAGTTCTAATTGACAACCCTATAGTATCTAACAAAACTTAGAGTATATGCAGTATCAGAGTTGAAAATGGTAGACTTTGTTTTTATTTTATTTCTCTTTTATTTTTATTTTTATTTTATTTTCTTAGTTTAACTTATTATAGTGTAATATTACATATAACTATTATAATGATCATATATTATAACAAGATATAATAGCTATTATAAGATATTATAGTCATTATTATACTATTATGTAATATATGAAAGGACAAAGAAGGTTTTAAAATGATAATGTCATACAATATGTTCACTATATATTAACCTTATGAATTTTTGTACTAAAAACTCTATTAAGTTTTCTTGTATAAATCCTATACAAGGTTTTTTTTTGTCTAGTTACTAAGTCTTAAGTTGTAATATACAATATATTATTATTATTATCTCTTTGTGGATTTAATAACTACAGCTACTATGTACAGTTTCTTAGTCTAATAATCAACTTAGATTAAATACTACACTTGTCTTAGTCTATATCTAAAAATTCATATCTTAAATTATGATCATGTGTTCAAGTTGAGCTAGATGTAATATCTTTCTATTAAAGCTAAGGTTGTTATTTGTATAACATCCTATTTCTAACTTACTTTTACTTTTATATCTAATAAGTTTCTACTATTTAATTCATCTTCTATACTATATCTACAGATTTCCTGGCAAGTATGAACTACTCTAAACAATCAGGCTATCAGCTAAATATACTCATTGTTAAAGTGTCATAGTATACTTGAACTCTTTTATTTTTGTTTTATTTTTGTTTTATCTATTTCTCTTAATTTGATTTGTCTTTTTCTTTTCTTTTCTTTTTCCTTTATTTCTTAGACAATGAAGAGGTACATGACTGCAGTCACATGACATGATGTCATAGGTATAGAATTTAGAAGAAGAGACTAAAAGAAGAACATCAAGATGCATGTCAATGATATGTTTACCTCATAGTAAACACATAGATATTAGGATAGAGTTATTTATTGTTAGCACAGACCATATATACTAGTTTACTTAAGTGGTCTATTAGTCATCTTAACTAGTAGTTACCACAACATAAAATGAGTAGTATTGTTGTAGCATACTTTTCAACTTTTATATAAAAGACTTATACTGATAATCTATATTGTTTAGTAAAAAGATATTAGTTATAAATTTTTTGAAATAGTAGTCAGTTGTTAGGTAATTAGTAAACTGTCAGAGTTGAAGATGATGAACTTAATTTATTTTCATTTTATTTTCTTATTTGGAACTTAAGGTTGAGATTGACATGACATAGTATTACACATCTGTCATAAGTCATGATCATATGATCATATATTACAAAAGGATATAGAAGGTTCCAGAATAATAATATTATACTATATGTCTTTTAAAGTAGGCTAGGTTTAGTATAGTATAGACTATTAGCCAAGTATATATAGGATAGACACTTTGTATTTGAAACTCCATTGAGTTCTCTTATGTTAACTAATGCAAGATTCTTCTTTTACCTTAACACTTTAAGATTTAAATTGTAATATTACAACTTGATTTTTATTTACTAAGACTGCTCAATACTATTTTCTTACTCTCTAGTCATCTTCAGAATAGAAGCTAGACCCTAAGTGTAAAAGAGAGGTAGTTACTTAGTACAGGTAGTTATAGATAATAGTGACTAGACTTAGACTACTATCTAGATATTACTTATTGTTTAATTGAGTAGTATGAGGAAATCTCACTTATTAAGCTAAATAAGTGTCCTAAAAACTAGGCTGATATTCAAGTAAAAGTATATCTACTCATACAAGCTCCTATATATACTATAGAAAGTAGTTTGTCATATAGTACAGTACTTGTTACAACCTTAAGCTTAGCTCAGGTTGCAACTCAGACAAAGACCTGAGTAAGAATAAAAGGATTAATCAATTGGTAAAGCATAAGAATACAAGAGTGTATTTACAACTATATATACCAAAAGACCAGAAGTCAATCATATAGTTTACATGAGGAATGATATCATAATCTATGAGAAGACAGAAAGGAAATAATGAGTAAAAAGTAAGAAAACAATGCCTACTACATGAGATACTAACTGATACCTTCTACAGTATAGCTGATTATTGCATTAAACCCTGAACCCTATGAACATATTGAAGTCATGCTGAAGACATGAGAAGGTGATCATAGCAGTACTTACAATGCAGACTATTAGATATAATTATCTAATAAGGTCTAAGCATGATAACTCAATGAAGTTCTCTTATGTCACTTAAATATAAGAGTTGTCCTTTGATTCTACTTAGAGTCTTAAGTTATAACACAATGAGTATTATTATATGTATAAGAGGAATTAGCAGATATTTGAAAGAAAAATATCTTAGAAGATCTGGAAGCAGAAACATTAAAATATGTGATAATAGGAGAATTTTTGATGGACTTGAAAAAAGAATTTAAAGAATTTAGAGAGGGACATAATAAGACAATGAAGGTGTCAGAAATGAAAAAAGATAGAGTAGAGAAGCAGAACAATAGAGGAGTTTGTACAGGAATTTAGAAAAGTAACAAGAGATAATGGATATAAAGAAAGACTATTGGTGGAAGAGTTTAAGGAAGGGATGGATGAAGTTATAAAAGCAGATAAGAAGAGAAGAGGTTGAGAAAAAGAAGGGAGATAGAAGTTCAAGCACTGAGACAGAACACAGTAGAGACATAATAATAATAGTTGCCACAGCTTCAAGTTTGGCCAAGAAGGCAAGAAATCTCTTAATAGCAGGTACCAGCATGGCCTGTTCTGATAGAGAGAGTGGAGAGGACAAATGCAGTCATAGTGAACTCATAATAGCAGACAGGATTTGTGCCTAGGCAAGATCTACATGCCATGGATGTAGATTGAGAAAGAAACTGTTACAGTTGTGAAGGTTTTGAACATTTGGCAAGAAACTGCAGGAATAAAAGAATTATAAAACAAGAAGAAGACTGGAGTATAGAGACAATTTGAACAATGTAGCTAATTAAAATGGAAAAGAGAGTCTGGTAGTTCTTGACTAGGCTTTAGTAACTACAATAGGTTTGCAATGCTCTCTAGAGTAATTGATAATAAATCCTGCTATAACCTGGACAATAGAGACATGTTGAGAGAGGTTACTATGAAAATTGGCTTGGAAAGAATTGATATGCAGGAGGGAGTAACAATGGAGACATTGTTGAATAGTAGTGCAATGAGGTTAGTTATAAGTTTCAAAGTTTGCTAGAAAGTAGGAGTTCAAACTGAAAAAGATAAAAAGACTCATATATGTAAGAAATGTGGACAGTTTCTTCAACAAGGAGGGGCCTATTGAATATATGATGGAGGTGAATATTTATTACCAAGAGTATAGGAAGAGGACAGAGATCAATGTGATTGGGAGACAAAAGTGGAATGTGATTTTGAGAATGCTATAGCTTGCTTACTACAATTCTGAAATTGACTGGAGAATAGGAGAAGTAAAGATGACAAGGTGTCTAGAGAAGTGTCAAAAGCAGTAGAGACTGAAGTAGGGAAAGTCAGGATGGCAGAAACAAAAAGAGGAAGAGAAAAAGAAGGAAGAAGGAAAGAAATAAGAAGAGAGAGAACAGAAAGGAAGAAAAAAAAGAAAAAAAAAGGAAGGAGAGGATAATGAAAGTAAATAAGATAGTAGAAGAATAGAAGATTGGGGATGAAAAAGAGGAAGCAGCAAAGTTTGAAAAAGAGACCAAGAAATTGGTTTCTCAAAGGTTCTATAAGTGGATTCATATTTTCAGAAAGAAAGTAAGTAAGAAAATACCAATAAAAAAGGTATAGAATTATAAAATAGAGGTAAAGAAAGGATTTGTGCTAAGGAAGGGAAATATATATCTGCTGTCAAGAGAAGAGAGGGAAAAGATATATGAGTTCATAGAAGAACAACTGAGGAAAGGGTATATTAGACCTTTGAAGTCACCTCAAATGGCACTAGTATTTTTTGTAGAAAAGAAGAATGAGAAGAAGCATATGGTATAGGACTATTTGTTATAACCTTTAGCTTGGCTCAGGTTGCAACTTAGGCAAAGACTTGAGAGGAATAAGAGATATAATCAATTGGTAAAATATAAGAATACAAGAGAATATCTATAGCTATATATATCTAATGATCATAAGGATAACATATGTTAGAAAGCAAGGATAAAATAAGGAAAACATGAGAATGCCTCTGCTATTATATAAGGTACTGACTGATCATACATGAGGAAAGAGTGAGACATAGCCTAAATAAGTCAGAGTTGTGAAACAACCCCAACATATATTGTTCATATGATAACAACTTGTAGAGTATGAGGCATCAATCATAACAATACTCCTATTTTAGTGTTCATATCTTCATGAACTAGTCTAACAATGCTAAATCTCCTACTATATGTAAAGCAACTAATTTCTTGGTTGGTTCTATTATAATTTCTTCTCATAAAGTTAATGCAATGAAAAAGAGTTCATATAGTGGTCCTTCTATGAACATTTTGATAGGAAATCCTTGTCTGCTTGTATCAGCATTATGTTTCTGTTTGATAAACTTTGCAGCAATTTCTTTTCAGTATTATTTATTTTGTTCTCTATATTTCCAAAGAGATTTATAGTGTAGTAGTAGATAAAATAGTATTATTTTGACTGGTAATTATAATGTTTTTAGTGCTTTTTCCAAGTTATCTATTTTTTCTTATATAAATACCAGTTCAGGTGTTTTGGGTTATTCCTAGTTCCTATTCTGATGCTATATCATATGATTTGTACAAGGATATTTTCTTGTCTTGAACAACATCTTCTTTTTGTTTTTCTTTATCTGAACTCATTGATAGGGTTAAGTCTTCAGTTGTATCTTAATATACTTGTATTTCTCATATATATTCCTCAACTAGTATATTCTCTTTTCCTTTGTATTTATCTAACTTGTTTGCTAGTAACTTTTGAATGTAATGTACTTGTCTCTATAAATCATTATTCATAGTTTATCTACTATCCTATATATATCTCCTCCAATCTGTTTCTTATATGTTTTGCTAGCTTGTAGTAAGGTAGTTTCAATGTTAGCTAATTCAATGTTTGTTATAGTTGCTAATTTGACCAGGTTTTGAACTTGTAGTTATATATTTGTTATTCTTTCTAATTCTTAAATAATACAATGGTACTTCTTCATCTAATTTTTCTTTTCTTAGTTTAAGAAGAATTTATTCAAGAAAGGAAACAGACTATTATAAGAATAGTGAGAGAAAAAAATTAGTTGTAATCTGATAGTAGTATCTAATAGAAGCTGTCATCTGTCATAGCAGCTGTCAGGCTAATTTTAGAAGGTAACTGATTATGTTATTACATTGATATGCTTGTATCTATATGAATACTTATTGCTATGTAATATACCATATATCATTGGAAATGGTTTGATAAGTACTTTCCAATACAAGTTTGATTATACAAATTCATCCAGTTGTTCATGAGATATTAGCAAACAAAGATTTTACAGTTACTGATGACCTGATATCTCAGTTGTTTGTTGCTGTTTTTGTACATTCTGCATATGTGCAGATAGCCCTTATTTGAGGCTTTCCAGTGCAACTTAGTTTATGAAAATTAGTTTACTGATTGTGGAGATACAAGCTAAATGAAGTTTGTGACAGTATCTTTTCTAGTCTAGCTGTTATAACTCAAAACCCTTAGAGTTGGATTATGAGGTAACCTTATATTGAATAACACAAGAGAACTCAATAAAAAGCTCTTTATAAAATAGACTACCTTATATACTTGTACAGATGGTCCATGCTATCTACTATGCACCCTACCCTAAATGACCATATATAAGGTATGAGGCCAACATGTGGTGTCCATATTATATGATGTCATTTTGTTCCAGAACCTTCTATTTCCTTCTCTCAAGTCTCATAATCAATGTTGTGACCACACTATCAGATGTGACTAATGTGACAGTGTGACAGATCACTTCTATCCCTAACCCCAGTGTTCTAAAAATAAAAAATAAATTGAAAAGAAATAAAAATGAGAAAGAAAATAAAAAGAAACTAAGTCTACTTTTTATGATCTTGATACTAGCTTTCTTAAGGATTAGTTTGATTGAATATTTTTGACCTCTAGCTACATATTGTCTCCTATCTTTAGTTCTTGTGAATTCCTCCTTTTTTGTCAATTTGCTTCTTTATAGCTTCTTTTGCTATTTTTATCAATCTTCTTGCTTTATTCCAACTCTTCTACAGTCCTTCTGGGAATTTTTCCAACTTTTGTAATTCTATTTTGATAGTTAGGTTTCCTTTCTATAAATTTTTTTCAAAATTCATTTTGAATAGCATATGATCTATTACTACATATCTCTTGTTATTGTATTGAAATTCTGCTATATATAACTATTTCATCTGATCATTTTGTTGGTAGTTCATATAATGCCATAGAAAAGCTTTCACTTCCTGGTTGATCCATTCTGTTTGGCTAACTGTCTAAGTGTGGTATGCCATAGATAATATTCTTTTAGTTTCTAATGTCTTTATTAATATTCCATGGATTTTGAAGTAAACTAAGATTTTTTATTATTGAGAATCTTCCATGGTATTTTATGTGACTTCCAAATTTCATTCCTATAGATTTTGGCAATATCCTTTGATGATATTGTTGTCATTGTTGTCTTAAGCTTAATTATCTTGGTAAATTGATTTACTATAACCACTATGGCATCTTATTCATTTGATTTTGGCAGTGGTCCAATAATGCCTTATTCTGTTGATATTTCATATATTCTTGAACATACTTCTTAATATCTCCTTTGATCACTGGCCACTAATAGTCTCTTGATTAACTCAAGTATTCTTTGCTGTCTTGAATGTCCTATATCTATTAGATTATGATTTTTCTATAAAACTTGCTCCTATATCTTTCTATTGTTTAGAATGTAAATTCTTCCTTTAATATAGACTATTTCATTGTCTTCTCATGCTTGTCTGTTGTTTTTCTCCAATTCCTTTTAAATCTCTTGTTCTCTCATTTAATTTCTTTTAATTTCTTCTAATAATGTAGTTTCTTCTACTATCTAGTTTTTTCTGATTATTACCACTTTTGCTTTTATATTGACTTGTCTTGTTCATAGTTTATTCTTGAGTAACTTGATATCTTTATTGTTTTTCATTGTGTCTACTTGATCTTTTCTAAATAATATATCTGTTTTTATATTTGTTGTTACAATCACAGACATCTCGTCATCTTTACCTCCTTGGTTCTCTAGTCAATCTCAGAATTGTGATGAGCTAGCCATGGTATTTCCAAGATCACATTCCACTTCTGCCCTTTTATCACATTAATTTCTATTTTCTCTCTATATCCTTGATAATAAATGTTAACCTCCACTGTATGTTCTATTGGCCTCTCTTTATTCAATGTTCCATCTATATTTCTTACATAAATTGGTCTTTCTATCTTTTTCAGCTTAAACCCCTTCTTCCTTGCAAACTCCAAGCTCATTACCAATCCTGTAGCACCACTATCCAACAATACCTTCACTATTATTCCTTCTTGCATGTCAATCCTTTCTAGTCCAATTTTCACTATTACTTCTCTTAGCAGGTCTTCATTGTCAAGATTGCAACAAGATATATTTGCTCTTGCAAGCATTGCAAACCTATTATTACTGGAATCTAATCAAAGACTATTAGATCCCCTTCCCCTTTTAAATTACTTTGTCTGTCATTTTCATTGCCTCCATATTCCAGTCTTTTTCTCTTCTCAATTTTGTTTCCCACCCCTCTATTCCTATAGTTTCTTGCTAAATGTCCAAAACCTCTATAGTTGTAATAGTTCCAATTCTCCCTTCTGTCCACATCCATGGCATATGGGTTTCATTGTGCAAACCCTACCCTTTGTTGAGGGTGCACTATTACTATACTTGTTCTTTTAACTCCTTCCATTGGTGCAGGCCCAGATTGAGCCTGTTGCTGAGGCACCTTTTACCTCTTTGGCCAAACTTGAGGCTGTGGCAATACTTGCTATTGTATCTCTTAGTTCTGCCTCAATGTTTGAGGCTCTGTATCTCTCCTTCCCCTCAACCTTTCTTCTTTCCTCTTACTTTCCCTCTAATGTCTATCTAGATTAGTAACATGTTCATACCACTGTTCAATACTTGTGGGAGGCTTTTCTACCTCTATTAGCTTCCTTCTTATTGCCCTATTCATTTCTCTTTTGAATTCCTCTATCAACAGTCTTCTCTCATATCTACTGTCCCTAGCTACTCTTTGGAACTCTTATACAAACTCCTTTATTGTCTTTCCTTCTTGCTCTAGTCTCTTCAATTCTACTACTTTCACTGATTCCTTATCTCCCCCTCCAAACTCTTTCCTTATATTTGCCAAAAATTCTCCAACTGTTTCATATTCCAATAACCCCTCTTCTAGATCTCCCAATATATTTTCCTTCCAGATATCTACTGATCCTCCCTATACATATAATAGCACCCACTGAATCTGTTCTTCAACTGCCACCTTCCTCATCTTCATTCTTATATATAGTTTACATGCTGTCACAAAACCTAAGATCTTTGATAAGATCCCATTGAACACTTGTGGCCTTGCCACCTTTGTGCTCACTGTTGTTCCTCCTGCTTCACCTCCTCCTACTTGTATTGTAACACTGCAATCTGCTCCTGAAGTTGCCTAATAATGGCAGGATAGTGTTATGATATGATAAAGAGAGAAACAGTAATATTCTTTATATATTCTTTAGAATTTTATATTGGATTTTACTTTGGATTTACTTTTCTTTTATTATATTGATGGTAATACTGAAGAGGTATGTGACAATGCAGTCACATGTCACATAATATGATATTATAAAAGCCTAGAATAGACTAGAGTGGTCTAGATAGATGACATCAAGGAGCATGTTAACTGCATAGCTACCTCATGGTGTATACATAGCGCACTCATGGACAATGCATGGACATTAGGGCAGAAGTAATTATTTGTAGTATAGACCATGTGTAACTTATTTAAATAGGATAGCAATCCAGCAGAAACTCCTTGTCAAGTTCTTTTGTAATTCCCACATCGATAGCCTACTGAGAGCTTTGCTGTCTTATGTAATTATTGGTCTTTGTGACTAGTAATTGCCACAACAGATAGTTGGGTTGACTCATAGTGTGTGATGATGGTGATAGTGATAATGATAGAGGTGTGAGAGGCAGTGGTGTGGGTAGCAATAACTGTTGAGTTAAAAGGACTAATCCTGTGTTGAACTTAGCCTTTGACTCATACTCTGACTCTGATGTTTCTCTGTAGATGCTAGTGGGCCCTCTTTAAGTCCCACCTGACACTGTCTACTAACTACTTCTTCTACCAACTACTAAAACTAAACAATTTTAGTTTAAGAAAACTATTCTACTCTAAACAGTGTTTTAAAGACAACTGTTATTCCTCTGCATAGACAAATTACAAGTGGATTTGTAGCACAAGGATAATACAAGAAAGAAGTATATAACACATCTATACAAGGTAATAAGTCTATAGGCACCGGCAGGCTTTAGTACAACTAAATGGCTAGGCTTCTTCTGCCTAACTAGTATATCCCTTATGCCTAGGGTCTGGCAATTCTTCTTGACTGAAGAGTAGTGTTACCCTTTAGTCAAGGATAATCAAAGAATAAGTAGAATGTAAGAAAGTCCTGTGCTGGACAGTCTCAGAGAGGGAATTGAGTTCTAATGTTACAATCACAAGACTTTAGAGTGAGTCAAGAAAAGAACCTTGTATTAGGTTTAATACAAGAGAACTCAATAGAGAACTCTGTACAAAAATGTCTATCTTATATAAATGAAAAGTAAAGTAAAAAAGGAAATGTTAAATGAAAAAGCTAGTGTCCAAGGTTTGCAACTCTGACATTTGTCTTTTCTAGGATATGTTGTAATATAAAGTCATAATATTGCAACTTCAAGTACCATTTTGCTTGTCAACCATTAAGTTTATATAATTCTTGGAAATATTTGAGATTTTTATAATTTGTCCAAACTTCAAATTTCTCTGTAGCATTCAGTAAATATTGTTTCTATTTTGTAAGAGCCTCTACTATAGTGAATAATTCCTTGTTGTATATCTATATCTTGTAATTTCTTTTAGCTAGTTACATTGTTCTTGATAGAAAAGCAATAGGTTTCCATTTCTCTTCTTGTTCTTATGATAAGACTTCTCCAATCACATATTCTAATGCATCTATTTCTACTCTGAATTTTCCTTCTCTTTTTAGGAAAGTGAGTCCCAGTTGACTTGTTATTTTGTTTTTCAACTCCTTGAATATTTTTAGTATTCTTCTTCCTATCTCTATTTTTTTTTCTTTGAGTTCATTGAGAGATTTCATAATATAATTGAAGTTCTTGATGAATTGTTGATAAAAGTTTGCAAACTCTAGAAAGATTTCCACTTTCTTTATCTTGGTAGGAGTTTTTTCATTTTTTGACTGCTTTAATCTTGTTGTTTTCATCTGAACTTCTTCTTGTTCCACTACTACTCTTAGGATGGATATTTTTTCCATATTAAAATCACATTTTGACTGTTTGAAGCAGAGTTTGTGTTTTTTTGCTATCTTCAAAAATTGAATTGTCCTTTTTTCAAGTTCCCTCTTAGTCTTGGCAAGTATCACAAAGTTGTCCATATAATTTGCTAATACTCCCTCATGTAGTAACTCCTTAAAAATACTGTTCATTATCCTCTAGAATGTCCCTAGCAAGTTGTATAATCCAAAGTACATGACTTTTGGTTTGAAGAGTCCTTTTTTTCATTAGGAAAGCAACTTTCCATTTATCTCCTTCCTTGATTTGTACATTATTGTAACTCTAGATTAAATTCAACTTGTTAAAGTATCTTTCCTCCTTGATTTTGTTGATTAATTCCCCAATTAAGGATAATGGAATTTTATTCTTTATCATGTGTTGGTTCAATTTCCTATAATCTTGTACTAATTATAATGATCCATCCTTCTTTAGAATATAGAAATATAATGCCACATATCATGAACTTGATTTCACTATTAGTTCTACTTTTAGTTGTTCATCTAACCATTGGTTTAAAGCCTTGGCATTTAATTCTTTTGGTGCATCTTCTGTTAGGTTGATTTCATAGTCTCATTTTCATCTTTCTGGTAGTTTTTTGAACTTCTTCTTGTTAAACAAATAGGTAAAATATTGAATATATTCTAAAAGATCCTCTGGATTTGTCAGGTCTGGTTTCTTCCCTATTTCCTGTTGTCCTTTGTCCTGATTATCTATTAGTTATATTTTTCTATTCCTGAATAATATATCCTAGTGTTACATCTTACAGTTTCTTAAGCATCTTGTAAACTGTATAATTTCCATACTCCAATTTACTTCTAGGTTATGTTTGACCAACCAGTTGTATTTTAGAAATATGTCTGTGCCATTTAAATCTATTACTACTACATCAATTTATTCTTTGTATTTGTTAATCTTAACCTTCAGTGGTACAAATCTTGTAACTTCTCCATTTTTGGTTTCATCTGTGTTAAAAACCTCAAATGATTTGTTTTTAAGTTCTATCTTAATTCTTTCTTCTTTCACTAGCTGTTTGTCAATTCTTATATAGGTACTATCACAAAATGAACTACTCACTTATTTGTGATATCTGAACCTTGGATACACTCTCAGAGGTTTAGGAGTGATTTAAAAGTTCAATAATAATGACAGTGATGATTAAGATCAATACAGATAATAAGAAATAAAGATTGATGAAAATTGATGTAAAATAATGTTGTTAAGTCTGAGGTCTAATCCTCAAATACAGAAGTATATATATAAAAGAGTAATAGTCCATGTGCAAGCTGTTGCCATCACATAATCAAAACTCGTACCTGATGGGAGCTATCATCTGTCATAGCAGCTGTCAGACTAATTTTAGAAGATAACTAATTATATCACTACATTGATATGCTTGTATCTCTACCAATACTTATTGCTTTGAGATGCATCATATATTGTTGTAAATGGATTGATGAGCACATTCCAACACAAGCTCAATTGTGCAAATCCATTCAGCCATTTGTGAGATATTAGCAGACAAAGCTTTTACAGCTACTGATGGCCTGATATCTCAGTCATTTGTTGTCACTTTTGTACATCTCACATATGTGTGAATAGCCCTTATTTGGGGCTTTACAGTGCAACTTAGTCTGTGAAAATTGGTCTACTGATTGTGGAGTTTGTGACAGGTATATCTTAAATTCACTATTGTCTATAACTATAGTTTCTTTCTATTTGCTTTCTTAATGTTGGTTTACATGTTTAATTTGTTGTTTCATCAATTTGAAATAACATATCAATTCTAGGAATTATGTACAGAGATTTATTGTATCATGCCTACTCTGAACCTTTGGCAAAATCCTTCTATTTATTGTCTTTTTCCTCATCTGGTTCTTTATTTTCTGTCCTAACCTGTAATCTTTTGCAATGTGTTCTACTTTGTTGCACTTGTAACATTTTCTCATATCTTGTTCTTTCTTTGGTTTCTTACATTCTTTTGCTATGTATCTATATATGTTACAGTTGAAACATTTAGATCTCCTATCTTTATTGAAATTATCCTTGGCCTTTCCAATGTCTATGGGTATGCCTTTTTCTCTATATATAATTCCTGTTCCTGTTCTGTAATTGTGTTGATTCTCTATAGATTTGTATTCCTGTCCAAATGAGGTGATTGTTACTTTTCACTCTTTGAGTATCTCTGGTACTGCCATTGGTAGATACCCTAGTATCATCTTAATAATATCTGTTCTAACATTTTTCTTCAATAAGAATATTATATGTATATTATTTGTTTCAGCCTTCATGGTTAATACTTCAAACTCAATCATAAAGTCAGCAATATGCTTCTTGCCCTGCTTGAATGTCTCTATCTTCTATTCAGCATCTGCTGCCTTGCTCTTATTACTAAATATTGTCTTGATTTCTCTAATAAACTCTGTTCAATTCTGGGTATCTTCTTCATTTTCTATTTGGTTTAATTTCTTCTAGGCATAGATGATTACAATACCCCTTCTAAGGTAGGCTAGAATGGCTATAATCCTATCATCTATTGCCATGACTCTATTACTCTTAAGGAATAATCATATCCCTTTCTACTAGTCTTCAAATTTCATCCTGTCTCTATTGAACTATTCTGAATCTGAGACCATGCTCTTAGGCATGACTGCCTGTTCATTATATACTGCTAGTACTAGTGCTAGTACTATCAACATTTTGTCTGTTATCTCTGTCTTTGTTGTTTTGTTCAAGGTATCTTCTTCAGTGATCCTCAATGATTCCAATTGTTCTAATAATACCTCTATATCATTTCCTTGATATTGATCCATCCTGCTATCCATAGGCTATGTCACAAGTATCATTTGTCTTCCTGATAATTTAAAACTATGTAATGTTCTAGTAGCCTAACCACTATGCACTCTTCTTTTGCAAGGTGAGCCTAATAACACTTTACCAAATGTTATAACCTTTAGCTTGGCTTAGGTTGTAACTTAGACAAAGACTTGAGTAGAGAAGGAGAAAATAATCAATTGGTAAAGCATAAGGATACAGAAGAGTATCTACAGCTATATACCTAAAGACCATAAGAAATACATGTATTAGCAATGAATAAATAAGTCAGGAAACATGAGAATGCCTCTACTAGTATATGAGGGACTGATTGATCCTATATATTGTTAACACACAGTACAGCTGATCATTAAGTCATAAAAAAGTAATACCAACACCTGTTTTCCATGAAGTAACCACTTGTAAACTATGAGATATCAATCATAATATTAGTAAGCCCTCTTCAAGTTCTATCTTACACTATTTACTAACTACCTAGATGACTAACTACTATTTTAAAGAATTGTAAACTATTTTGTTCTTTCTTAAAACATTCTACACTAGATAACATTTGAAAAGTCACTACTATTCTTCTATATCACAAAGAAATACTGCAGCATGGAGCTATTACTTGAAAAAGACTAACTACTACATCTACAAGGTGTCAGTAAGCTTTAACACAATATAAACAATTAGGCTTCTCCCTTCTATCTAACTAGTATATCTCTTGAGCCTAAAGTCTAGCTATTCTTCTTAACCAAAGAGTAATATTGCTTCCAGTCAAGAATGATTATGACTTAAGACCAAGAGTAAGGAGGAACCTTGTATTAGGTTAACATAAGAAAACTCAATGGAGTTCCAAGTACAAAGTATTTATCTTATATAAACTTGGCTAATAGCTAATGGTCCATGCTATACTAAACCTAGCCTATTCTTGTCACAAACTTCATTCAGCTTGTATTTCCACAACCAGTGAACCAATTTTCACAAACTAAGTTGTGCTATAAAGCCCCAAATGAGGGCTTTCTGCACATATGTAGGATATATAAAAGTGACAACAAACAACTGAGATATCAGGTCATCAGTAACTGTAAAATCTTTATTTGCTAATATCTCATAAACAACTAAATGGATTTACACAATCAAACTTACATTGGAAAGTGCTTATCAGACCATTTCCAATAATATATGGTATATTACATAGCAATAAGTATTCATAGAGATACAAGTATATCAATATAGTAACATAATTAGTTACTATTACAACTTAAAGACCTTAGGGTTGGTCAATGAGCAAAACCTTATATAGAGTTATATAAGAGAACTCAATAGAGAGCTCTATATAGGAATGTCTACCTTATATACTAAATAATGATGGTCCATACTACTACTTTTCTAGCTTACCCTAAAGACCATGTGTAAGACATATTGTTATGATCTCATTTTTCCAGAACCTTCTATGTTCTTTTCTATGGCCTTGTGACTTGTGACCATTACTGTGACTGTGTCATCTGATGTGACTGATATGTGACAGTGTAATCTTGACATTATCTCTAACCCTAACTCTAAGTTCAAAATAGAAAAATAAATAAAAATAAAATAAAAAAGAAATATTAAATAAAGAAGCTAATATCTAGGCTTCACATACCTGACAGTTACCTTCTAAAATTAGCCTAACAGCTACTATGACAGATGACAGCTCCCATCAGGTACAAGTTTTGATCATGTAATAAAAACAGCTTGTTGTTAAGAATAGACTAGCTACTGAACTAGTTATGCTAAAAGTATGCAATATCAAGCTTAGCTTTGACATCTGGCTGGTACTATATATATACTTCATACTGTACTCCTGACAGTATTTCCCTTTCAAAGTATGTGATCTCCACATAGAAGTTATATGAATAGCTATACCTAAGGGTTATGCTACATGTTGTAGTCTCAGAGCCTTAACAGTCTTATGGTGTTTCTAAAGAACCCAGTTGTTGTGGCAACCACTAGATACAAAGTTCAATAGCAGCACAAGGCAGCAAATCTCTTAAGATAGATATAAAGTGGGAAGTTTACAAGAGAACTCGACAAGAAGTCTCTACTAAATTAGAGTCCTATTTATACAAAATATGCTTGGTCCATGCTACTAATAATTAGTCCTGCTCTTATGTCCATGTTGCATCCTCATGTCTGTCTCATTCTCTACTCAAGGCCACTATGTTGTCTCTATGTACTCTGTTGTTATCTTCTAGACTCTTTTACTATGTTCTAGGCTTATGACATCACATCATGTGACCTATCATGTGACTTCTGTGTCACATGCCTTTCCATCATCCAAGAAAAAAACAAAATCCATATAGAAAATAAAAAGAAAAAGAAAATAAAAATTGTTAGTATCCAAATGTCTTATAACAGTACCTTTCTCTTAGGGTTTCACTTCCAGAGGAACTTCTTTTTCATCCCCCCAGAATATCTTGCTTATCTGCTTATCCCTCTTATTCTATTCCAAACTTTCTTCCAACTTCTTTACATATTCTTTTTCCCTCTCTTTCCTATCATTCTTCCTCCTATTCCTCTGCAATTTTTTCAAATACTCCTCATCAAACTTCTTATCATCCCATCCATATAACAACTTTGCCGTATATCTCCCTGGTAATTCCCCTCTCTTGAACTCTTCTACCTCTGGATTTAACTTTTTCTTCTTTTCTTTCCTCAATCTTATTCTTTGTATTTCTTCTTCAAATCTTCCCTTCTCAAACTTTTCTACTTTCTTCATTGCATTCTTTAAATTCTCTAATTCCTCCCACATATTTTCCTCCATTATATATTCTTTCCATTTCACCAAATATTTTGTTTTCCCTTTCCTTTCTTGTCTGTCCAAAATTTCTTCTACTACATATTCCTTTTCACTGGCTACCTCAATAGGAGGCAGTGGAATCTTCTTCTGCCTCTCTACCTGTTCCCTATACTTCACTATCCTTCTCACATTAACTACTAGGTATATCCTTAATGATGTTAGTAATTTCAATTCTACCGCATTTTCCGACACAATCTTCCTGACCACATATAGTCTTATGAACTTCTCAGTTAACTTCTTTGTTGCTCTCTTCATTAACTCTATTGAAAAATCTTTTGTACTAATCAGTATCTTGTCTCTTACCCTATACTCCTCTGCCTCTTTTCTACTTCTATCTACTTGTCTCTTTATCTCCTCCTGTGATTTTACCAATACTGCTCTTACTTCCTCATGTCTTTCCTTCATCTCTTTTACAAATTCCTCTACTTTCTCATTCTTCCCCTTTTTTCTAATATTAAAGCCCATCCTTAGTTCTCTTCCATAGTTGACTTGGAACAGTGATGACTTTGTCACTGTATATACCTTATTGTTGAATGCAAATTCTGCTGTTGCCAACCATTCTAACCAATTGTTCTGTCTATGATTGATGTACATCCTTAAGTACTGTTCCAGCTCCTGATTTGTTCTCTCTATTTGTCTGTTTGTCTGTGAATGATATATCATAGACAACTTTATTTCTATTCCCAACATTTTATTCAGCTCTTTCGCCAACCCCACTGCAAACTGTGGCCCTCTATCTAATATCACACTCTCCGGCAATTCATGTAACTTTCACACATTATCTCTAAACAACCTTGCTAATCCTTCCACCATTATTTTTGTTTTTTCTATCATTGCTACAAAGTGGGACATTTTCAAAAATCTATTGTATACTACCAAGATCAAATTATGACCCTTTGACACTGGTGACTTCATAATAAAATCCACTGATATATTTTGCCACAGTCTTTCTGATACCTTGTTAGGCCTTAATTTTTCTGCTAGCATCTCTGCTCTATTCTTCATCCTTTGACACTGATCATATCCTTCCACATATCACTTTACTTCCTTCATTACTCCTAGCCACCAATAGTTTCTAATGACCAGTTCCACTATCTTCTATTGTCCTCCATGTCCTGCTATCACGTATCATGGTGTAGCCCAATAATCTCTACTCTTAACTTTTCATCCTTCAGAACATACACTCTTCTTTTCTTCAATACTAATCCTTTCTCTATCTGCCATTCCTTATCTCTCAACATTTTAACTCCTGCCTTCTTTATTTCTTCTACCGCTTTTATTACTTCCTCATCCTTATCTCTCACCTCCTTTATCTTCTTTACTATCTCTTCCTCCAGTCCTTTTACTAATTGCTCCATCACTCTAACCTCTAACCATTCTTCCTTCAACATTACTTGATTTTCATTATCTCTTTCCACTCCCTCTGCCCAATCTACTCTCCTACTCAAACTATCTGCTCTTCCCATACTTTTACCAGCTACATACTTCAAGATGAAATCAAATCTTGACAAATATAATGACTATCTGGCCTGTCTTTGATTTAACTTCTGAGCCTTCATGAAGTACTCCAAGTTCTTGTGATCTGTCCATATTTTGAACTAATTCTTGGCTCCTTCTAAGAAATGCCTCCATGCCTCTAAGCACCAAATAATTGCTAACATCTCTTTATCATGAATTTCATAATTTTTTTCAGCTTCATTCAATGATTTTGAGATATAGGCTACTGGTCTCCACTTCTCATCTTCACACTTCATTGATAACACTTCTCCTGTTACAAAATCTAATGCATCTGTCTCTACTCTCATTTCTCTGTTTAAGTCTGGTATGACTAAGACTGGCTCCATTGTGAACCTTTCCTTCAACTCTTCAAACACTTTCTGCTATTTCTCTCCCCAACCCCATTTCATCTCTTTCCTCATTATCTCGTATAAGAGCTTTTGTCACAAACTTCATTCAACTTGTATCTCCACAACCAGTGGACCGATTCTCACAAACTAAGTTATGCTGTAAAGCCCTAAATGAGGGCTATCCATACATATATGAGATGTACAAAAGCAACAACAAATAACTGAGATATCAGGCCATCAGTAGCTATAAAAGCTTTGTCTGCTAATATCTCACAAATGGCTGGATGTATTTGCATAATTGAACTTGTGTTGGAACATGCTCATCAATCTGTTTCCAACAGTATATACTGCATTCCAAAGCGATAAGTATTGGTAGAGATACAAGCATATCAATGTAGTGACATAATTAGTTATCTTCTAAAATTAGCCTGACAGCTGCTATGAC
>Ga0157364_1000991_pt1 | contig 22693 bp, 11 predicted proteins | sample AttsexASBM2_FD_111476 | JGI IMG/M metagenome (GOLD analysis project Ga0157364, IMG submission 111476) | Fungus gardens microbial communities from leaf cutter ant in Ribeirão Preto, State of São Paulo, Brazil - Atta sexdens ASBM2 | ecosystem: Host-associated > Fungi > Mycelium > Unclassified ...
CCTCTCTCCCTCTCTCTCTCTCTCTCTCTCTCTCTCTCTCTCTCTCTCTCTCTCTCTCTCTCTCTCTCTCTCTCTCTCTCTCTAATAACGTTTCCCCAAACGCACTATAAATGTAGAGCTGTCATATGGTGGATGAAATATGCATGTAAACTCTGAAATATGCAACATTCAATGCAAAATTCTATGCACATGAAATAATAAGTAAGTATTTACAAAACATTGAAAAATGAATTTATTAACTTTATTTTAGAAGAAGAAGGCGGCGTTAAGTACATTGAATATTGCATTTAGGGTGTTTACATGAAATAATTGTATCTCTAAATCGGATTGAGCAGTGGTACTCAATCCAAAAACTCTAAATGTCCCTAGACTAATCCGAATTAGAACAATCCGTGCTGTCTATGAAATTCGGATTTCGGATTGCTGTCGTCGTGTATTTTGCATATGCCATACGCTTCTGAAAGATTAAGGTTTCGACATTTGTTATAATTTTTCTCTGCTGTTGCTAGATTTAAATATCCGAAGAAAGTCGATTATATTTTACTCGTGTATTTTTTAATTTACGAAATAATTTGCTTTTTAATTAAAATTTATATTTATTAAATATAATTTTTAATATAATTTTTGTAATCAATTTATATGTGTATATATAGATATATATATATATATATATATATATATATATATATATATGTATATAGATATATATTGTATATAGATATATATAATACTGCAAGGCATTTGTGATCATAAAATGAAATTTATTGACATTTTTACGGAAATTTGTGTTCATGATGCCCGAGTTTGGCGGCTAAGTGAATAAAAAATATGATAGAGCACGATGTAGAAAAATATTTTCCATAAAACAGTCACCTGTTAGCTGACTCTGCGTATCCATTATCGTATTATATGCAATTTATATGTATATAAATATATATTAATAATTAATTACGTTACAGTATAAAAATTATCTGTTTATATTTTTTTTAACGAGAGGAATGATTATAATAATGAAGAAAGTACATATAAAATGACAACATCTGAAAATCAATAATTATTTTGAAAATGTTCTTTTTTACTCTTTAACAGATATAGATGATAAAACCATTATTATTTTTTTTTTGTATTTTATAAATTTGTGACAATATTTTTGTATTATTTTATATAGATTTCAAATCACATTTTCGTATTGAAAGAAATATCTTTGAGCATTTGACAAACTTTTAGATTAACCTTATTAAAAAATGATTCTCTTCAATTACCACCAGCTAAGCAACTTGTTATTTTATGGATTTTTGGCAATCAGAATGTGTTTGGCGGCTAAGTAATATAAAAGATAAAGCAGGTGTAGAAAGATATTTTCCACAAAACATTCACCTGTTAGCTCTGCGTATTCATTATCACATTATATGCTCATTCCATATCGTGACAATGGTCTTAAATAATATACAACATAATTACAATACAAAATCATCAATTTCGTATTAGAATTGAAAGAACACATGTAATGCTAAAAAGACGATTTCGAAAACTGAAATATGTATATATGTATAATACTGAAATGATTCCATTAATTATACTTGCATGTTGTATTCTACATAATATTTGTATTGATAACGAGGATGAACCGTTTAATATTGTAGAAATGGAAAATAGAAATAATAATAACTATGCAGTTAGGGAAGATGATGAAAAAAAAGACATTATTGCACAACTATTATTTTAACACAATTATCATTTAATACAAATTTAAAAAACAAATCTTTTTTAACATATAAAAACTAAATTAATTCATTCATTTTTAATATGAAGATATGAAAAAAAATGTATGAGTCTTTGTGCGTATAATGGCTGCATTCGGAAACGTCGCTCGAATGCCTGCAATGCCTCGGAGTCATTATCTGCCTTTATTTTAATGTTAAACAAGAACACATGATGAATGACATCGAAGACATCTGAGTGACATTTCCGAAACCAATATTAGAATATAACTAGCATATAATTAGAATATTAACATAATATAAAATATATGAAAATGTAATATTAGAAGTTATATGTATTTATTGTGAAGCATTTAATATAGGATGTATTTTATTTGTATTTTATTTTGTATTTTATTTGTAATGTTTAAACTTTTACAATTTGAAAACTATCACAGTCTTGGCATTTTCGTATCAGACTTTTCGGCTTAAAATGTTACAAAGAGCGGTATTCATAGTCCGTTTTTATTTTAAGATCGTCTTAAGTAATATCTTAGATGCTAATGCAGCTCTCTGATTCTTGACATCTTAAGATTGTATTTAAGACAATCTTAAATATAAGAATCGACAGTGAGTACTGATCAAAGAATCTATCTTTAAGATATTTATCGTTAATTTTGAGACATTATGCATAATAGTAAATTCCTGTATGTTTCAATAAATAAATATATCATATAAATGCAGTAACATACAATAATCACGAAAATAAAAATAATTTTAAATTACACTACATCACAGTTTTTAATCATTTTAGTAATCTATAATTAGTTTTTCTATCACAACGTAACCATTACAAAAAATAAAAAATATTTCATATACTAATAAATATAGATCATAGAAACATTTGCTTTTTTATTATATATTATTTTTTTGTGTTTTTATGTATTTGTTGAATAATTCTAAAAACTCCTTTTGTATTTTTATATTTTCTTTATAATGTTCCTGTCTTTGTTTGTGAAACATTTTAGTTCATGTAGGTCCATCACTCGCTCGACGTTTTCTACTATTACATATTTTGCCATAAGTATAGATACAGAGTTATTTTCGTCAATAGGATCTTCATTAATTGCCTTATCCTAAATCCATGTGAACTAGACGCAATTGATGCAGATGCTATTTCGGTTTGATGTTAATGAAATCATCAATCATAAAAAAAATATTAAAAATATTCCCAGCATTCTTTAGTTCTACCTAATCTAATTTGATTATTACGATCTCGGATACTTTTATATTTTTGCTTCAAATTCTTCAATTTTACATTGTTTCTCAGTTATATCCTCTTTCATTGAACTTATTTGCTCATTCTCTATACTTTTTTTTGCTTTTAATAATTCTTTTAATAATTCTTTTTATCTGATAATGACATATGACTTCTAACTTCTTCTAAAAGTTTTGTAGTTTCAACAGTGAGTGCAAAATAGTGAAATTTGCAGTTATCTGTAAAAGAACAAAATTATTAAAATAATGTAATAATGTGCATATTACGCCATATATATATATTGAGAAAAAACTATTTTTGCAAAATACTATATTATGGATGCTTTCCATTTAATGATAAATCGACATAAGCATTGTTCTATCCTTCTTGACATTCAAAGAATGACAAAGATAGAACGACACTTGTGTCGATTTGTATCATTAAATAGAAAGCATCCTATTTTATAAAAAAAATGTAACAAAAGTTTGAAATTATTTGATTTAAAAATTGTTCCTTGGAAATAAAATAATATTTTTATTAGAAATATTTTTATTAAAAATATATATTTTTATATATAGAAAGAAATTTTTATAATAAAAGAAAATGAGGAAATAGATGTAATTAAATGCTGAAATATACCTCAAAAATGTTTCGAAATACTTGAAAGTAAAAATGCGTTATAAGTGCTGGCTATTGATAATATTAGCGTGGTGTAATGGTGAACTAATAATTCCATAAGTAATCATCAGGATTTGCTATATAATAGCCGAGATATTAAGGGATGTCACAATATATACATTGGCAATAATAAAATCTTCTCCTCTATATTAATAAGCTAATCTAGCTACATCATTATATGAATAAATCACTATATAAATAAGAAAAATTTAATATGATAGAAACTTATAGATCATAGTAATTATAATATTCATTATGTTATAATGAATAATATTTATTGTGTAGGGTCTATAATAGAAATCGTAGATAGTCGTAAAGTTTAAGTTGTAGAAAATTAATTAAATAGGATCAGAATAATAACTGAGCAATTTCTTATGACTTAAGATTAATATTTCTTACAATCGTTTATGATTCCTATTCTAGACTCCGCATTATAATGGTCACACAATGCTCAGGTACATCCAGTTATATCAAAACCAAAGAATTTTAAGATACTTATAACAAGATAAATAATAATTAAAATTATTATTCTATGTACATAATAAATAATAATAACGATAATATTATAATTTTAACAATCTTATAACATACATACCAAATTGATTTTGTTCAATTAAATTCTCTTTATTTGTTAAATCTATTGAAGTTCTATTTATTCTAAAATTAAATAGATAATATTATTAAAGTATATTATTTCGTAAATAAAAAAACAAAGTAAAATACAGTCGACCTTCTTCAAATACTTATCAAATAGCAACAGCAGAGAAACAAATGTCGAAACCTTTTAGAAGCGTATGCAAAACACTCGCGACGATAGCAGTCCGAAATCCGAGTTTCATAGACAGCACGGATTGTAATTCGGATTGATCTAAGAATATTTAGAGGAATTTAGAGGGATATTTATTTTTGGATTGAGTACCACTGCAATCCGATTTAGAGATCCGATTACTTCACCCTTTAGACTCCATCCAATCAGAGAAATTATGATCATGTGACACTGCGTATATAAGTTGTACTATAGGATCTCTAGTAAATCCGTATTAATTGCGATAAAATTTAATTGTGACCGCGTGCAATGTTTTCTTTTTTGTAATTCTTAGTTGTCGAATAATTAATCGACAATAATTAATAGCAATGAACCAATAGATTCGTTTATAAAAATCAATCAAGTGCGTGTTATGTATAAATCTGTTCGTATTAATACGCGATACAAATTTATAAAAGGAGAAAAACTTCTAATTATTAATTACTGTATGCAATATGTTTATTTCTTGGATTTAATTTTCAGCCTCATTAATAATAACTGATAAATTCGTTTATAAATTGATCAATGTCATGAAACATTATATGTGGTACAATTGGTATGAAAGACAAAAATCGCGTAAACATGACATGTGATACAATTAATGAAAAACAAAAACTTTTTATTTAGTGTAAATTTATAAAAATCTCATTGGAATTCACGGTGATAAAATTATCCTGCCTTTTTCTAGTTCGGCTACAATATGAAGACACCTCTACATTGGGGAGAGAGAGAGAGAGAGAGAGAGAGAGAGAGAGAGAGAGTGTGTGTGTGTGTGTGTGTGCGTGCGTGCGTGCGTGCGTGCGTGCGTAAGAGAGGAAAGAGAAGAAAACAAGACTTCGATTCTTCCCCTCAGAAATTTTTACAAATTGAGGAGTGACCATCTTACATTAATGGTCATAGCTGTGCGCGATTAACTACAAACGTTACGTCTGCGTACAATTAAATTTGACGTAAAGACGAATTAACCTGAATTTTCGGAAGTTTTAAATAAGTAACTTTAGTATTTTTATTCTATATTTCTATGGAAAAAACGGTGACAATAGGATATATAGATCTTGATGTACGTGAAGTACGAGAAAGCGTAAATATTATTCAGCAAGCCTCCAGAAAGCTAATATTGTAGCATTTCGGATAAGTTTTCTTTTCACGTTTCAACGAATTGCACTAAATAAAAAAGATAAGTAAGGTTTAGTAGTAAGATTTAAGCTAGTCACACACACTTTTCACGTAATAATAACCGTAAACGTAACATATTAGGTATGGGAAAAAGTTCATGGCGTTTTTCCCATTAGATGGCATTAAAAAAATGCCACGAATTTTTTCCCACACCTAATAGGTTTTCGATCAATCGTGTTGCTCGATTATTACGGTTACGGACGATCAAATCACAGAAATCAAATACAATATATCTTTCTGATAGGTTGAAATCGTGTTATTCCTATCTCTATTCTTTCGCATTGTGTTTAAGGCTTTACTATTACAGAAAATGTGTGTGATTAGCTTTAGTCATGTGATTAATCGCGCACGAACTATAAGCATTAACGTAGAAAGGCGATCACTTCTCAATTTATAAAAATTTCCGAGGAAAAGAATCGAAGTTCTTGGATATACATGTACATATCATCCTGTCACGCATTTCATACGTAGCAAGCAGCTGATCGCAACTGAACGCCCGCATCGGACAGTGTTGCGCTATCTCTGCCTATCTTTCGTACATGACCTGCAATTCGCTTACTATTTTCGCTTATAATTCAAAAACTAAACTTCGGATAAAATTTGGGCAAAGGAAAAATTGTCTTACAATTATCAAGAATACGTCATTTTAAGAACGAATATTTGTTTTAAAATATCCTGTATATGTGGAACATTCATCCTCTCATTGCACATGCTTTAAAATGCCGATAGTAATCATACTGAAACGTAACATATTATACTAACTATAATAACTGCAATGTTGACACATGCGCTTAGAGGACGAAAGTTCCATGTAATCTTTCTCTCTCACTCGCAGTTTGGATACACGCTTGGCTATAGAAGATATAGGCAATGCGCATTCCATGTATAATATATATGCTCTAAATGTAATAGCTTATAATCAGATTGGTAAAGAGTTTCGTATATGTTCCATGAGAGTCTCATAACGATCGCAAACCGAGACGGACATGTTTCCGGTTGAGTGTTGTGTCATCCCAAATTTTTGTTAGCCCGCCGAGCTTTTTCGTACTTTCAATTTCCTCTCTTATAGATACACTTTATACGCATGCGCGAAACAAGAGAGAACGTACCTGAATCAAGTTAGAGAGAATCAAGAGAGAATGAAGTGGATAGGAGATATGATAGGAGATAATAGGACATAGGGTGCTGCACACACTAGTATTGTATCGCATTAGTATTGTGCGTGTGACATATATGTACATACTATAAATGACGGAACCAATCAGAAAAGAGAATCACTATCCGTTCCACTCTCCCTTAATTCTCTCTGAGCCAAGTGTGTCCTTTTCTAGATAAGAACTATCCCCCACTCCTCGAATTTTTGACAATGCTCAGTCTAGAGATACTGGCTCGTATTTAGAACACGCTTTTATCTCTGAAATTCCATAATATACGTGACGTAAATTATAGCATATTAGCGCGCTAACATCGCTGTAAGCGCATTCTGAATACGGACTACTATGTCTATGGTGTTCACCGGGCTCATTTGGTAGTCACGAAAATCTAGCAAGGGAAAATCTAGCAAATCTAGTCGACAGTCTTTAATATCTTGCGATTAAAGTAGTAAGTCTATAAGTTTGTGAAATCGCGACTTATGAACTTATGGACTTACTACTTCAATAGTGTTACTAATCCATACAAATTAAAATCATGTTGTCTAGAGATTTTTGTTAGTATCAACATTTTCTAGTTTTTCGGAAAAATGTCATGTATCCTTGTGTATTATGCATTATACGCAAAAATTTGTAGCTGCGTTCAACGAACTCAACAATTGCGAGCGAGCGCTTGCTGCTATTGATGTATTCTTCCAAGTTTAAAATGCTGATTGGATGATCTAAAAGAATACACCAATAACAGCGAACGATCACTCAACTGTTGAGTTCATTGAACCTGTGCTACGGTCTTCAAACGAAAAACACAGATCCTTGCATAACGCATAATACACAAGGTATAAGAAATTCAACCTATCTTTATTTAATAGTTCTTTATTTCATGGATAGGAAGAAAATGAAGGATTTTGATTGATTTTATTTTCTTATGCAATACGTTATGTTATACACAAGAGTGTGCTCTCCAGCTTACGATATATCTACACACGTTTGCATAGCTATATAAAGGTATGCATAAAGAAAATTATCTAATCGTATTTCTTTTATATATGATCCACTTGCTGTGATCCACTTGCTTCTTCCAAATGTACAGAACACTACGCTCCGATTGGTCCGTTACTAATCTGAATACAATTGCTACGTGAACGCTTCAACCAATCCATCTCTCGAGGTGAGGCAGTTAGAACAAAAACGACATATTGATGACGTAATCAGAGAGAGCTGGAAGCATTCCGAATTTTGACTACATCAAATGCAGCAGTTATATAGTATTAGTATTATAAATGCTCTATAATGTTTGAAGTGCTAAATGACCCGTAGACGCACATAAAATGATTGAATGATTAGATAATTTTCTTTAGGCATGTGTTTATACGACTGTGTATGTTTATACGATGCAAGTGTGAATATACTCTTAGACAGGAGAAGAAACTAAGAAGAATTCAAATATAGAACAAAGTTTAATAAAATTAACTAAATAAAAAATGAAAGAAATTTGGAAAAATCAAAACAAAGGATTAAAATACTTGTTTTCATTTAGAATTATATTTTTAACATCAATTAAGGAAATGCTTTAAACCGCTGTAGAAACGGATTATTTTTACATTTGGAATTCAGAACATCAATATGAAAAAAAGACAAAAAATGTGCCATGCATATCCATAATCTGTCAATAACATAATACATTTTTATTTTATATATTCAAATTGAAATTAACAAAAAATTAAAAAGAATAGAAAATTATGACTAATTATGACTATTCTAACATGCTAAGAATATAGATGTTCAACTGTACTAACACAAAAAATGTATATGTAGATATGATTGATTCAAAACTAGCATAATATCAGTACTGATATTATTCGCTTGTTGTGTGCCTAAATCCAAAATCATGAAAATTAAAAATTGAAGTAAATTATATAGAGATGTGGCAATTATAAGATATTTCATATAAATATATAAATAACACAAATTCAACACAAAATTCTCTGTCTTAACTTTCCTCTACGAAATATATTTTCTTATACTACATAGTACATAGTATATAGAAAGTCTAAAATTCAAACAGCCATAACTTGAAAATAAGCTGTATTATCATAAACTCCTGGTAAAAAACTTTTCATGCGTGAATATATATAAATATTTATAAATGTACATAATTATATATAAAATATGTCCATACATTAATAATTTTAACAGTTAAATAATAATACATTCTTCCTTTTTTATAAAATTACTTTTCAATTTAATAAAGATAATAATAATAATAATAATAAAAAGACATTTCATTAAAAACGATTAAAAGGTTAATTTTCGCATTATTTGTTTAAAAAAAAATCAAATTTGGAGAAATACTAAAAAATTGCTGATATATAATTGTATGTAAAATTATATATAATATATATATTATTTTATTTATAATTATGTATGAGCAAATTTTTTTTACATTTCTCCAAACTTGATTTTTTTTCTAAAGCAAATAATGCAAAAATTGTCCTTTCAATCATTTTTTATTTTTTCTCATTATTATTATTTTTACTACACTAAATAGTAATTTTATAAAAGAAAGAAGGACATGTATAGCATATTGTATAGTATATTTCATATATAATATTATATATGTTAATGAATATTTATATATGTTTGTGTATGGCATATTTATACATATTCATATATGAAATATTTTTTAGCGAACTAAAATTTATTTGAAAGCTTTTAAATTGTATTTTTAGATACTATTGATTTTATTTAGAAATGAATTTTTCTTTTGTCATAAAAAAAAATATTGAAAATGGTAAAAAAATGCTAATTTTTATCTATTTCACCTCAATTTATTCAAAAATTTTAACATCCTTCATAAATTCTAACGATGGTATCGCGAATCAGTAAAAAGATCTTCAAGATATATACTATGGTATTTCGGAAAGAAAAAAAATCTTTTTTTAACTATTGAAAACAAGAAAATAGATGAATATAAGATTGAAATGATTAGGTAGATAAATAAAGATAGCTAAAAAGTTGGATAGATTATAGATAAAATTTTTATTGTGATACATCGATAAGTTCAATTTACGTAGCTCTGTCTCAAGTATCAAATATTCAGATCTAATAGATGCTAATAATAGTATAAAGACTTACGTTCGCACGGAATGTTATAGATCCGAATTAGACTCCCAGCCGAGATAATATTTTTTGCAATAAACAAATTTTTAGCATATTAAGATCTCTTTAGATGCTATTGAGCATCAAATTTAATTGTGATATTATTAGGTGTAATAAAAAGAAATCCATTATTTTTCCATTCAATTTCATGCAAAAATAATGGATTTCTTTTTATTACACCTAATATTACAACAGTTTAGTTACATTTTTAAGTCCGAAAAAATTAATTCTGCGCACAGTTCAAATAACTACAAATATAGTATATGGCGTATTCAGAATGCATTTTTATCGATAAATTATAGCGTAAATTATATAACATGTTAGCGCGCTGACATCATTGTTCTGAATACGGTCTATATGTACGCACATACATAATATACAGGGTGTCTATAAAATCTCTATATTTATCATCTCTATATTTTGGAAATGATTCAAAATTATGAAAAACTGCGAAATACTGTGTTCGAGCATTACGAGGGTCTACTTTTTTAAAGGGATTCAGGAGGTTGCTGCCTCAAGGGGGTGCCCCCAAAATTAAAAATTTTAAATGAAAGCTCCCCCTCTCCCTATTGAAGCATATCATTTGAAAGGGCAGAAAAAAAAGTCTTTGGTTCAACACAGAAGTCGATACATTGACCTGTTCAGGAATTATTCAGTTTCAAAATTTGAAAAATTCTATTCGATTCTTACCTTCAATATGTATTGAATTTATTACAGTAACTGTTCGAAATGAGCACTATTCACTTCTTGGCAGTAAAAAATAATCGATAATGAAGAAACGGAACCAAATTGCAAATGTTCTAAGTTAATTGCGCGAATTATCGATATTTAAAGCATTTTCAGCCAATTTATATTATACAGGGGAAGTCTGAGCAAAGTGCCTTGGACAAAGCGAATATTTTTTATTTTCGCTTGTCTATCTGAGATAATGCCATGAGTTTCTTGTTGAAGGAATGACCGACTGGCGATGCCATGAAAGTGCGAAATAACATATGATTGCGCTCATTTATGTTTGATAGAGAAATAAAAGAAATTGTGTTTTCTTGTGATTTTCGCTAAGATACGTAGCTTAATTATTAGCAGTGATTGTTTCTTAATCAATGTGAATGATATTTTAAGAATTTTCTATTTTTGAATATGTATTCAAGGTTAAAATTTTTCATTTGTTGCTTAAACTTATTCTAACCTTTCCAAGTTCAAGTAGATTTTTTGGGCAAAGTAAATGGGAGCAAAGCGAATGGCCCATCCTCTTTACCCAATGTGATTACACTGAAAATACCGAGAAAACGGAGGGACAAACGATCTTTCGAGTGAACGAAAAACACATGATTGTTTACATCTCACTTTAATTTTTTTTCTCATATAATGTGTGTTCTGAAAAATACATCGACGCACCCGTCTGAAGATTACATTCAATGCAGTCAGTACACCAATGGGCTCATGAATTGATCTTGTCATTGAAGCACCTATTATAATGTTCAAAGTTTTTGCACATGAATTCATGCACAAAGAATTGATGAATTCATGCATAAAGGATCTTGATAAAGGATTTTCTGTGTTCGAATTCATCAAAGACTTTCCCAAAATACATAAAGACAACATCCCTTTTAGAATTATTGTGTATCCATCAACACACCTTATATCCTGTTGCATCATTTTTTCACACTATTATTGCATCAAGCATTGAAAAAAATTCAAGATAAGCATATGACAATTTTTGAGATTTATGAAATACTGAATGGAACAGAAATTGTTGACTCTGTATTGATCTCACTGGATGTAATATCTATGTTCACTAATATTCCTCTAGATCTTGCAATAGACAGTATAATGAATAGCATTTAATTTCTTTAAAAACTAATATCCTGTTCAATGATTTCATAAAAGTTTTTAAAATTCATTTTGTCGTCAACTTTTTTTACTTTTAATAATAAAATATATCAATAGATTTTTGGCATACCGATAGGATCTCCTCTGTCTCCCATAGCCGAATTAGTATTGCAAAATCTAGAGGAAAAATCATTAAATTCAATTAATTTTTATCCGACCATATATTTTCGCTATGTTGATGATATCATTATGGCTGCGTCAAAAGACCGAATTGATATTTTAAAAACATTTAACAGCATACACAATAAAAATTACAATTTACAGTTGAGATTAAAAATAATAAATGCATCAATTTTTTAGATCTTCTTTAAAAGTAGAGGATGACAAAAGTAGAAGATTACTATTGATTGATTTCATAAGAGCATTTTATGGAAGATATCTTTCCTATCTTTTTCTGATCATCCTCCTTATCACAAAATTGGCTCCATATTTAATCTAATGGACAGAGCGATCCTCCTATCAAAACCTGTTTTCCAAAAAAAGCTTGAAATTAGTCATCAATATTTTTATTGATAATGGTTATCCGCTTAATTTCATTTTCGTTAATATGAAAAAAAAATTAGACATTTGATCAATAGTACAAAAAAAAGAAAGAATTAAAGGAGGTCAACAATTCAGTCTTTAACTCAATAAAAAATTTTTTATATTATCTTTCATACCGAATATTTCAAACACTATCACTTCATTTATCAACAAACTGCTTTTATATCTCGATTTAGATACTTGAATAGATTGAATCCCTTTGTTAAAGTACATAAAGATAAATTCAACAAATTTTCCACCTCAAAATGTAATCTACAAAATAAATAACTGTAACAACTGCAAAGAACAGAAAAGACAGCTTAAAACTCTCATTGAAGAACATAAAAGCAATATTGATAATGATCCATCGAGACATACAATTATCATACAATACATTAAATCATATTTTTAATTATATATAATCATATTTTTAATTGAGAAGACACAACAATTTTAGATAAATTTTGGTTGCTATAAATTTTGGATAAATTTTGGAACCTAATTACAATAAAAGAATGATTTCAAATGTTGCATATTAAGGAACAAGATAGAAGCATAAATTCACAAAAAGATACGGAGCGATTCTTGATGAGTCTTATTGTTATTTATTACAGTCTCTAACAACAGACAAATAATAACATTTGCTTTCTCTTTGGCTCTATTGGCTTTCTCTTGTCTGTTCTCGTGTCGGCCTTTTCATTTGAATTTGTGCGTTTAACTGAGGAATGATTTACGTTGACTTCTCAGATTTTGATGTAAATTCTTGATTTCTATTTCTATAAGTTTTCTTTCCAGTCATGGAACGAAAAACACAATTTGTATTCCTAAGGAGATACTGCGAAAAATAGAATATCGACAAAAAGATTTTGATGAATATTTGGATAAAATTTTAGACGAATCTGACGAAAATTGCTCGGAAACAGATGACGATAATGAATTCGACGATTTCGATGTTAAAAATACAATGGACAACAGAGAAAATTTTATTTATGATCTAAATGAAAAATTTTGAACTTGGAAAAGATAATAAAATAATTTGAACTGAACAAACCTATACAATATTTTATACTGATATTTGTTTACCAACATTAAGGCAATAAAGATTTTTTTATGAATATTGTACAATGTCTTTCTATAAGTATTTCGAAACTAAAGCAATTTATTTATGTACTAGTAAAAATGTCTTTTTGTTTAATTTAAAATATAAATTTATAAAATATAAATGTATAAAACTATATTTTCATCTATAAATAAGGAGATAAAGATTTTATGTTATTATTTACTTCTTTCTTATTTATTTTATTAATTAGATGAAAAACGAGCACGAGAATCGATTCCACCTTGCTAGACATGTCTTGAAAGTTTATCTTACTAACGGAGAGTTAATATTTTCCTTTTTAATAATTACTAGATTATAAAGTCAAAACTTTTATCTGACATCTGATTTTCGCTTAACAATGAAATTTCGATGATTAATCAATTGATTGAATTAACAATTAAATGTGACTAAGGATTCAATGTTTGCTTCGGAATTATTAATTAGTATGTACAATTTTCCCAATAATTTTATATACAAAGAGCTCAAGATTTGCATATTTTTTACGTTATGGCAATATTATATTGGCGATTACACAATACTTTTTGCGTTATGTCATGACCGATAATATTATATTAGCGATTTGATCATAACTTATTAATGTTATCAATTTATGCTGAAGAAGTGATTCGTGGTCACAAAACGTATTCGTTTGATTTTATACATTAAATGTTTTAATTATTGTATATACTTATACATCTTAATTTATTCGATTATTGATCTGACTTTTTTGCGTTTTGCTTTTGCATAATTGAGCGAATTCTATACTTTTATTTTAGAATAAAAAAGGTTTTTGAGCTTAATTTTAATTGTGACATTTTTCTTCCCAAACCTTAACACATCTGCTTTGCCTGAACTTCTCTACTTATTGCTATACGTAAGATATGCGTTCACGGAAATGTTATTGTACATGGATTTCAGCGTTCTAAATCACAACGAATTACAGCAATTTGTAAAGATTTATCTAAGGAAATATTTCAAGGTAATTATTTAGTTCCGAGGACCTAACAACGTTGACCTTGACATATGTTGACATATGTCTGAGTAATCTCCGGTTCAGGTTTCAGTTGGTAGTCATTATTCATTAAAAATAGAGATCCTATAATCAGAGTTTGGCGAAAGCGGGCATAACTTCTGATTGATTCTACATTCGGTATTTTTCGAATAGCTTCGTACATTATTGGAAAACGAGTGCGAAGAAAAGAAAGAGATAGATACAAACAAATGAGTAAAATCTGTGTTAAAGAGATTAGAAATCTTTTCGGGATTCCGGACAAAGGAAAATTAAAATTACAATTGCACAATTCGTCAATTGATCAACTCGATTGGTTGCTTTAGGTATTGTTATCACAGATATTGCCTGTCACGTATTCTAAGATATTTTGCGCATGAGTTCATAGAGAAAGCCATATCTGTTATCTCTTTCTATCTGCCATTTTTGGTCCACATTCGCCAAACTCTGATTATGAGATCTCTAGTTAAAAAGTTATTATCAAAAAAAGTTTGAAAAATGATCTCTTTTCTATTACATGAAACAGAAATTAGTAAAATTTTCCTTTTACACAACTCGCCTCAAATGACTTCCTGAGTGACTTCGACCTTGGCCCCAAAGAAGTTGATTATCAAGGTTATTGATCTTTTCCATTCGATATTCGTTAAAAAATTATTAAAAAAAAATTATTACAAAAAAAGTTTGAAAATGAATGTCTTTTTTTCATTATATATAAAACATTTTCTGCTTTAAAACATGTATATTTTACGACTTTTCATGCGACGCCAGTTCCATTTCATGTACCCTCCTGCCAAGAGACTTTTATAATTATACTGTTACATATGGATTTCGACGCAAAGCGACTTCCACTGCATTTCTCCCGCTCCTGTTAAGAAGTACATGACTTTTTATACAATTAGACCTTTATGTGAAAAGTCACACATTCCTTGGCAGGAGAGAAGTAAGATGGCTCATTTCGCGTGGAAAGTCGAAACCTATATGTAACAGTACAATTATAGAAGTGCATCCTTTAGCAAGGAGGAAGGTGGGGTGGAAGTTGCTTCGCGTGGAAAATCGTAAAATACACTGAAACAGAAAATTTCTGTATGGTAAAAAAGAGACACCATTTTTCAAATTTTTTTGATAATAACTTTTAACGAATAATGATCGCCAACTAAAACTTGTTGGAGGTTATTCAGAATTGATATATCAAAGTCATCGGAGCTGGATTCCCGAAACTAAATAGTTATTGCAATAAATCCAATAGATATTAAAAGTAAGAACAAATAGAATTTTTCAAACTTTGACACTGAATAACTCTCGAACGGGTCAATGTATCATCCTTCACATGAATTGAACTAAAAACTTTCTTTTTTATGCCCTTTCTAATATATGCTACAATAGGGAGGATTCCATTTGAAATTTTTAAATTGGAGCACTCCCTTAGGGGGCAACTTCCTTCCCCGATCCCTTTTAAAAGAACAATCCCTCAAAATGATCGAACACGTATTTCGCGGTTTTTCATAATTTTGAACCGTTTCCAAAATATAGAGGTAGTAACAGACCTTATAGACATCCTGTATACACATAGAATTAAGCATTAAAGATCCAGTATCAACCGTTATGAGTCTGTTTCCTATTGGTTGTTTTTATATATGATTCAATCTAATTCATAAGGAGCGTTTATATTAGCCGTTACCGTATGCCGTATGCCGTAATCTGTAAAAATTGACCAATCATTTTCAAGTATTCTCTTCTTAGTCGAATGAGAGCAAAATACTTGACTGTGATTAATCAATTACGGCATACATTATAAGATTACGAAAAATATAAACGCTCCCTTATTGTATTCTATTAGATGCTGTTAAACAAAAAAAAGTCAGAAACAAAGAGTATCAGAACATATTAGGTACAGTAAAAAGAAATCCATTATTTTTGCATGAAATTGAATGGAAAAATAATGGATTTCTTTTTACTACACCTAATATATACTATTCATCACGGCACGATGCAATGCTGTATGTATATATAAGTAATGCTAATAAATTGCCGCCATTAGCATAGTAATAAGTGAAAAATGTAAAATGCTATAAACTTTACTTACTTTGTAAATAGAAGAGATATATTACTATGTATGCATTCAAAACAACGATCGCTTACTGAGCGCTCAATGAATAGCTGTCGTGTAGCTGAATACATCTTATAACAAACGCAAAAGGAAAGAAAAAAGTTAGTTTAAATGCAATGTACATCACATACGGAAGAAGATTCTACTTTGACATTACTGAAAATAATAATGAATAATACGCTATATGCAATTTCTCTTTGACCGGATAATTATGTCATTACGGTATCTGTCAAACATCATCGACTAATCCAGAATCTATTGTGTATATAGCATATTATTTAAATACAACATCGCTATGCTACACTATCATATTATCACTATTACTATTTTTATAACTTCGCAACTAATATAATATTATATTACTACTATATAGTTGCTATTTTAATATTTAACGCTGTTACTGTTACTATTATTACAAATCACTATTGTAATAGATATTGCAAATGCAGGGTTGGCAACGTTACTTTATAAAAATAACTTACCGCGCGTTATCGTTATCGTCTTTTTTTCCTAATAAATGATTAAGTCATTACTCTTTATTGATTTGCAAAAATAATTTGTTATCGATACTCTCATTCAAAATGTAATGAGTGGTTATTTTTTCGTTATTTGTTTTTCTTGATATTAATAAAATATATATTATAATGTTTTTCACTGGCAGAACTCAGTGCACATTAAAATTGTTACATACTATACTAATCTGAATGTAAAAATGAGATTGAATGTAAAATTGAATTTCAATTAATAAAATAGCCTAAAAAGTATATTTTATCAAATATCATAATAAAATATATTGAGGATTTCGCAATTTAATTCGAAAGATACAATTTTTCTCACTTTTCGGATAACAAATAGATTCCGCGGTAGAAAAATTCAGGTTCTTTCGAAGTGATCGAGACTTTCACTATTTTCGGAGTCTCGGAATTTACAGGGCACTCGTTAGAATTGATTGCTAGCCATGAATCTCGCCACTGATTTCTGTTTTCGCCGATTATTTCTGGCGCGCATCTTACTTACTGACTGTCAAATCTAATTCGGTCTTCGAAACTCTGTACGATATGATGCTTGTGAAATCTGCAAGAGATTCTTAGCGGCGGTCGTTGCACGTCATTATAATCAAAATTCTCATTGTAAATGAAACTCGAAGCACGTGTTTCATGAGGACTTCGTGAGGACACGCTTTCTCTGGCGAAACTATTTTTGACTCCGATGCTTCTGGACGCCTCTGCCCGGAGATCATAATCTGAGCGGGTGTCTGCCTTGCTCTTCGCGCGTTAACAGCTGTAACTCGATGACGGGTGCAGTGGCGGGCCTCGTGGCTGGAGAAAATGATTCACTCAAAACGTTTATTTCTTCATTCCTGCAGATCATCAACATCGAGACTACGCTGCAAAATTTGACCTCGATAAAGATGTAGTTATCCTTTTTCGAGCTTAATGTGAGTAACACTTCACCTCATTTCTCAGTGAGGATCGACAGTCTATTCTGTCACGCGGCAGCTCCAGAATCAATGGACATAGTCGAGCGTGTCCGTGCTCTTGAAGTGAATGCGGGGAAGGTGGGATCTGCGGTTTCCGGTGGCGGCTCTGATCTAGAGGCACGGTTGGAGGCGCTGGAGCGGGATAAACTCAGCTCTGAGATGATTCTTCACCAAGTCGCGGAGCTCCCTAATAAGGATTCTCGTGCTGTTGTAGCTGCTGTTGCCTCCATGTCCCTGCTGCAGTCACTGACATTGTTTTTTCCTGTTTCAGAAATCCGGCCAAGAGTGACCGTTCTCGCCGTCTGATTATTAAGCTGTCGTCGAGCAATTCTCGCAGCAACTGGATTAGTTGCAAAAGAGCGAAGGGCATGCTTAAGAGTATAGAGGTGGCGACTGATCTTGCGGGCTCTCGGATGGATGTTAATGAGCGGCTATCTGCTTCCACGCAGAAAATCCTGGCTGAGATGCGACGTGCGATGGGGGAGGGTTTGTTGCACCGAGATGGATAGGAAATTCTATGTGCGGTCCCATACCGGCGCTTCATTCATCAGGCTCAGAAGTATCGCGCACCTAGACGGCATCGCGGCGAGAGCTCCACTACCATCCACATCGGCGTCCCGTGTCCTGCCTACGGTGCCGGCAGCCGGTGTATCGTTTGGCGGGATGACTTTCCCTCTCTCGGTTGCTGTAGTGTTTGATTGCTTTTACGGCCCTGATAGGAGGCGGGCGCGGAAGGATTGACGTCAATCGAATATTAAAAGGTGTTTCTTCTATGCTTCGGGGTGCTTCTTCTTCTGAAGCACTTCGCTTGTACCACGATGAACTGCCAGTCCCTTCTCCTCCCCTTCGCTTTTCTTGTCACTTCTCGTGGGCATTTATGCTCTTATTGCCATGTCGGAGACGTGATTAAAACCTCACGTCCCCATCGACCTTTTTGGTTACCGACTCATAAGATATGATAGGATGCGGAGAGGCGGGGGAGGAATTGGTCTTTATGCGTGACGGCCTTATGCGAAAATTCTTGCCTTATTGCCTGAGCTTTGCTGCGATCGTACTTGCTGGTATGTATTACTGGGACGTGGAGGAATCGGCCTCTTTTCTTGTATATCTCCAAAGGTCGGCCATCTCGCGATGTTTCATTTTGAGCGTCTCCTCCCCACCCTTCGATGATTATCATGGGCGATTTCAATATGAATCTAAATAGCTAATCATTCGATACGAACTCCTTGCGGGATTTTTGTGTCAGCAATCACCTATATATGATACCTATATATGATACGTTTTTTGATACGCACCACACCGCAATCTCTCACACTCGCTTTGATCACTGCTTTGTCAAGCATTAGTTAAGTCGTACTGGCAGCAAATCTTTCCTTTCTGTCAATGCACGATTTCATCGAAGTCTCTCTTAACTATAAACGCCTTCGTCTTCCTCCTCGACTAATCTCAACTGGTGATTACTCCTCTTATAATCTGGAGGTATTGAACAGAGATAACTTGCTTGACCTTGTTGTTAGAATCAACATCTTAACTAAATACCTGCAGGAAACACACAACCTTCACGTTCCGCTTCGGACATTTCAGGCAAAAAGGCCTGCTCCATTAAATCCGTCCATCAGATTTCTTGCGCAGACATAACGCTGCCAGACGGGTGTTTCGCAGATACCCATCTTCTGCTAACTTTGACTCCTTCCGTACTCTATGAGGTGAATCAAAGATTGGATGAATCTCACCTTCTCATCCTTTCCTTCCATCTGGAAAACGTCCTATGTTATCTCTATTCCTAAGTCAAGAAATCTCTCGTCTTCTTCGGATTATCATCCCATTTTTCTACTACATTATCTTTCAAAAATTCTTGAGCGAACAGTCTTCAATTCATCTCCCACCTACATCTTCATTAATTCCGATCCTCTTCAAACAGGTTTTCGGCGAGGACATAGCAGACCGCTCTAGTCAAGCTCACTGATGATATACAGCTGATTATTGATCGTAGAATAGTAACTCTACTTATTTTATTTGACTTTTCCAAAGTTCAACTCAGTCAATCACAATCTTCTGCTATGTAAACTTTCCTGCTTTCCGGCTGTCTGATCCTGTCCTTGAATGGTTCAGATCCTACAGGTCGCTTTCAATGTGTTAAAAACCTGGCGGCTTCTCCAACTGAGCGTCCATCTCTGCAGAAGTACCGCAGGGTTCAGTGTTCGGCCCCTTATTATTTGCAATATTTACAATCTCAGATGCTCTCTCTGTAACCATATCCTCTGCCGATGACCTGCAAATTTATCTGCATTTTGCTCCTGCTGGATGTGGTCCTAGCCTTGATCAAGGAAGCCATTTCAGCTGTGGCGCGGTGGCTATCGGAACTCTCTTACCTTGAGCGCTAGTAAGACGAAAACTACCCTGCTTAGGAATGCTCGATTCGTAAACAAAGCAATATCGAACTATATCAATGAACCTCAATTGAACTTTCCAATCAGATTATTAACTTTGGTGTCACTCTTACAAGCACTTTCAACTGGTCTGAGCACGTCAAGAATCTTTCCCACAGGATGAACAGAATCTTGTAGCAATTGAAGTACCGTAAGCCTCTCGATCCCACTGCGTGTTCGGCTGGTGTCCTCTCTGATCTTCCTGTTCTTTGATTACTGCTCTGCGGTGTTCATGGACTTGACTGGTCAGCAGAGACTTAAGATCAATGAACGCATACGTGCGTTTTTATACATGCTTCAACTTGCTTCTATAAGTTAGGATGGCTGCCCTCGGATGACAGAAGAGAACTATTTAATAGACTGTTTGACTTATTCAATTCTAAACACTCCATCGTATCTTGCTGATGGGTTGAGATTCTGCTCAAGATCTCGTGCGATATCTCATATCTCCCATTTTGATCTTGTGGTACTGAACTGCAGAACATCAGCTTATCAACACTCTTTTGCATACGCAATCTCTTCACATTCTCTACCCAGAATGATCAAGGAAACCGATTTACTTACTTCTTTTCGCTATGCTCTCTTCTGTCATCTGAGATACCGTGAGGATTTGACAGGATCGATTTTTTCTCTTTTTCTTTTCTTTTATTTCATTTTACTTTATTTTTTTCTATATTATTATATTTATAATATTCTTTATTATTATTGTTTTTTTTTTATTATTACTATTATTATTATTATTATTATCATCTATTCCTTTATTTTATTTTATTGTTATAATTATTATTATTTCCATTATTATAACTTTACCATTGTAAACTATGTTATACAGTTTTTAGGGGTTTACCCTAGAATTGAAAAGCTCAATCAATCAATCAATCAAATGCACTGCATGACCTTCTTTCCATGAATATTATGTTTTGGCGTTCATATTGATGGTTGGCCGGGACGCATCCATTTTTTGCACTTAGAATCGCAACGAATCCATTTTTCATCAGTCACAATTCGTTGCAAAAACGACTTCTGTCTTTGAAGCAGCAATTCAACAAATGGCTAAACGTTTCGCAATCTCTTTCTCTTAATTCATGTGGGACTTAGTTTTCTAATTTCTGGATCATTTCCATTTTAAACGTTTACTAATGGTTGATATTAACATTTAATGTTTCGGACAATTCTTTGAGCGTCTGACATAAATCTTCTTGAATGCCTCCAATTCTCCATCTTTAAATTTTTTCGGTTGCTCAGGGCGCTCTTTGTCATTTACGTCAAAATCATTGTTTTTAAATTCTTCTAAATCAATCTCTGCAAGTTGTTTCAGATAAAAGCATGCTCCTCATAAGCTTCCACTAGCAAACGAAGACTTTCAGCAGCAGATTTCTTAAGATTAAAAAAAAAAGTAATACTTCCCGCAAATACTCTCTTTTTGATACAAAATCCGACATTTTTAATGCGATAAAAAATTGTGTTCCTTGCATACGATCAAATGTTACACATTGATTATTAAAGCCTATTGACAGTACTTTCATATATATCAGCAGTCACTTTCGACCATGTTGAAAGCACAAATATTGATCTCTTCCGGTCAACAACAAGAATTAATTTTAAAAAGCATTTAATATATGCAGATTTTTTGGGTAAATATTCTGAAGAGAAGTCAGATTCTATTTTTTAGTAGAGGAATACAGCTAAAAAACTGATATACAGGGTATCTGAGAATAATCATCAAATATTTCATGGGCAGGATTAGAGCGGACTAAACTGAGTCGAAAAGTCCTCTATCATTTTATAAGTTTTCCCAATAATTAACGAGATATTAATCCTTAAAAATAGCTGAATACTACTGCGAAGTGTATACGCCTACTGATCGCTTGGTTCGGATCGTAAGAAGCGGGGATAGCCTGGCAAATGCGCCGTTCAAATTACGAAGGCTTGCGGCGGTATGCGTGGCACGGGGCGCTTACCAGCCAATCTCCACGACATATACACTTTGCAATAGTAGGTCGGATGGACGCGCGTATTCGACTATCTTTAAGAATTAATATCTCATTATTGAAGAAATTTACAAAATGATAGAAGACTTTTCGACTCAATTTAGTTTACTCTACCTGCCCATGAAATATTTGGCGATTATTTCTAGACATCTGTATGTATATGTATGTGTGTATATATATATATATATATATATATATATATATATATATATATATATATATATATATATATAAAAATA
>Ga0157364_1000992_pt1 | contig 22688 bp, 14 predicted proteins | sample AttsexASBM2_FD_111476 | JGI IMG/M metagenome (GOLD analysis project Ga0157364, IMG submission 111476) | Fungus gardens microbial communities from leaf cutter ant in Ribeirão Preto, State of São Paulo, Brazil - Atta sexdens ASBM2 | ecosystem: Host-associated > Fungi > Mycelium > Unclassified ...
TGTGTGTGTGTGTGTATACATCTCACTGTTTAGTAATTCTGAAAAAAACACCGCCCGCTACTGACGTATCGACTTCACATGCTCGCAGTCGTGTATTTTCCGCGCGTAGGATATTTGACTGTGACGGTTTAGGCAAAAGTTACAAAATTGATAACAAAGTGCAATCACTATAATTGGTCGCCATTGGCTCTGTCGTCGCCGTATGGCACGCTCCATACAAGTAACACGAAATGCGATAAATTGGCATCCCCCGTGTTCCTTTTCCGACGCGACGAGTCGCAGTGTCGTGTCGCGCCGACAAACACCGTACGAGAGAAATCACTCTGTGACTGCGCTGCTGGGAATGCCTCACCATCAAATATTTGGTACAATCAGGCGTGTGCAAATACGAGGAATGCGCGGCCGGGGAATGCACCGAAAAAAGCGTCTGTAACGTAACGAAAAATTCCGATCGAGTCAGACTTTTGACCAAAATTCACGCGAAGTACCTTAGTCGAACAAAAACAACGACGTATTTATACAGATTGCCAAGCAATGTTAACGTTATCGAAAACCGTTCGTTGTTTTCACGTGAGCTGGTACAACTCATTTTCTTCGAAATTACGAAATGAGAAATATTTGTTCACAATAAATACATTTAGATTGTAACAGTAATGACTGTTAAATTAATAAAGCTGTAGTTTTTTGCGAAATTATATCTAATAATATAATAAATTATAATATAACATTTTACAATTAAGTACTGTATACACTGTTAAATGTATAATATTCAATTATTCCTAATGTTTGAATTATTTTTAATCATTTCTATAAACTAGCACTATTACAATACAATTATGTCATTAATTTAATTAAAACAATAAAGTTATTATTACAATTTGACTTAAAAAAATATATTAAATTTGATTTAAATTTAGTTTATTTACTAAATGCAATATGAACGTTTTGAAATTTGATAAAAAAATGGATAATATATATTTTGACATACATAGTAATAAAAAACTACTACTAAATACTAAAACATTTTATTCAAGAGAATTATGATTGCTAATTTTTGATATCCAAGTGTAATGTCAAACATTATTGATATATTCAACATATATATATTCATTACACAAATAATATAATTAAATTTGCATATATTGTTCAAATTTTAACAAATAAGAATCTTCTTATTTCTTATTCATAACGCTTGGTGAAAATCAATATTACGAACATTAATGAATTACGCCATGCAGTAAATCATCAATATTGTAATCTCTGTAATACAGAGATTAATGTAGAAATAAGCCTTCAAAATTGGACACATTGCCGCGGGATTATGTACATATGCGTAAATGTCACTGGAATTTACTTTGTCAATTACTGCATACATGCTAATAGTTGCCTAATTAAATAAAATATTTGTATTACAGCTGCAATGTGTTTCAAATCAATATTTCTTTAATAAAAGTAAATAAAAACCCCTTATTAAACTCTCATTTAAAAAAAAATGTTTCTCTCTTTATCTCTTTTTTTCCTTTCTAAATTTGTCTAATAACGTATAATTCAAATAATGCCTGTGATAATGAAATCTGCTGGATATGCGAGTACATAAAATTAAATAAATTAAAACAGAATCGCTCGTTCGCTATACAATATTCGGCTCTGTTATTGTATGAAACGAAAAATAGAAGCTCATTTCCATTGCATATTTAATGCAAAATGCAACTAATTTTCAATTTTGCTACAATAGCGGATCATGTAATTCTCAAACATGAACTTTGTTAAGTTAAACGGTTAATGATAAAATTCTTCAAAACAAGAATAAAAATAAATAAATTATACATATCAGTTACTTCAAAATAATATAAATATAAGCTTTTCCTTCGATTGTTTTATAATGATAAAACAATCACATGCTATAATTAATAATTTTTAAGCTTCTAACACTTTTTTATATATACTATGAAAGCTATTATTTAATATTTGTGATAAAACTGATCCTTGTTAAAATTCTTGTGTTAAATTTTTAACATATTCGAGCATTAATTTAACATAATGATTGTGTTATTTGAATGTTTTGTAATAAACTGATATTTTAACATAGTGTTAAAATAACATAAGTTATGAATAAGTAAAAACACATAACATACAATAAAAATCTAAATGTATAATTACATAACAATAAACACATAACATACATTTAAAATCTAAATTCTAAGCTAAATAAATGTGTTAATTTAACATATTATAAATGTTAATTTTACTGAAGAAATATGTCTACAATTATTCCAAACCGACCAACTCAAAAAACAAAAGAATAATTTTCAATCTCTTATTCATGATTAATTTGAGGTCAATTAATCATCTCATTAATTAAATAGCCATCCAGCTCTTTTCAAACATTTCTTGTCGAGGAATCAATAATACGTCAACGTTGTTCAAACGAATAAAAATATCGATGTCTTTTAAAAACGTCAAATTCCAAATCGACACGTCTCGCAATACTATCGATGCCGATGTCAGCCGAAAATTCCTTGCAAGAGATGACCACGCGTGGAACGGAGCATGAAATTGAACGGTGTGACATCGTCCGTGCATTAGCGTGAGACACGCGTTACGTGCCCGCGCGTAAAGCATTCTCCGCGTCTTGATGCGAACGGTCGATGACGGCTCGCGGTGATCGCATAAATCGCAAAACGCGAGACGATCCGTACGTGTCCCGTCGCGAATATGTCGGGATGCACGGCCATCGGTCAAACTTCGAAATGCGGTATCCACGCCAGATATATATATATATATATATATGTACATCGATACAATAAATTGTTCTCTGTGTAGGGTGTCGCGATATTACCGATTGCGTATTTTAATGAGAGATGTTGGAGATAGAAGAAGCGATGATTGTTGCAGTACGACTGAACGACGACCTCTTAAACCTTCACAATCGATCGACAATTAGCAAATTACAGTGAATTCAAATTTGAAGAAATAAATAGCTGATAAACCTTATCTTTCATTTAATGCCAAATGGGATTAATTTAAACTGAATTTCAATCTTGATCTTACTCATTGAAATATCTAACTTGGAAAGTTGTAAAGTTAAAGTGAATAATGAACCTCTATGAAATTGTCTTCCTAGCTGAAAGACGGAGAGAATTAAAATTCTTTAATTTTACAACTTTTTCATCATTTAAGTTTCAGAAACATCGCAATTTCGTAGATTATGTTTAATCTTTACACAAAACGGAAAATCGCTATAGTGACGTTAAAACAGTGTCATATTTTGTGACAAGGAACGTTGTAATAATAAATTATAACAAACCTTACTCAAGAAAAAACTATAAGATTTAAAGAATAGAAGCTCTCTAAAGATTAAACTGGTTATTTGCTCCTGATTTTAGAACACTTTATACGCATAATTTTACATTTTTGTGTATATCTCGCCATTGCTCTATGTAATAATGCAAAGGAGGGCAATATGCAAAAAGGGAACAAAGGAAAACGTCGAACACACTGCGAAATGCATTTATTGATTCGAACGCGTCGGCCTAAATGGACGATCATAAAACGGTCGTATTGCATTCACGCGTCTCCGCTTGTCGAATGCGCTCGCAAAATTGCATAAAGTGCGATATGATGTGTTCGTCAATCTTATGATGAAAATATCATAAAGTGAGAAAACAAGCAAGAGGAATAAAAGAAATAAAATCTCATGTGTACAACAAAAGAGGGAATAGAAAAGATAAACTAGCACAAAACAAATTAATAGTTATTCACTTATAATTAATAAAAATCTTAATATAGTTTTCGATATAAATAAATTCTACATTTTGATTTCTGATATATAATATAATAAAATTATATTCGATCATTAAGCTTGTAAAAAAATTACTAAATAATTTTTGTATTTTATACAATATCTAGACTTGCAACTTATATATGTGCAAATTTGATACAATCTTCCTAATTAAATCTCGAAGATTTAAATTTTGTCGATGTTTGAAAGACAATCAAATCGCAAAATAATATTAATAATCTTTATCAAAATGATCAATTTTTGTTTGCCAGCAATTCAAAATTAATTATCTCTAATAGACCAACGCAACTGTATATAAAAAATTCCAAACATTTCGCAGTCGATAGGTTCCTTATACGGGTGATCATTTTACGAAATGCCAACTGCCGATCCATCGAACTTTTTTGACGGATCACGCTATTCTCGATGCGAATCGTTTTACGACTGGTCCCCCACGTATCTCGGTTGAAAGTTAATAAAATATCAGCGAGAAGAGGAAACAGGGGAGAAAAAAGGTGCGGCCAATCGCGCCAGCATGATATAACTACCCCTGTCGCTTCGACCGCGAAAATGGCCTCAATCGCGCGCTGCTCTCCGCCGGATAAAACGAGCGTGGGCGAGTACTTTTCGAGCTAACTCGGCATTCGATGATTTACGACCTCGGAGGATCGAGTTCTATCTGCCTCCCTCCGCGCTTTCACCCTCAACGATCCCTCTTTCCACGGATCGCCGCCGATGGTACACGGCAAACACGATGGAATCCGGACGCGATTGCGGATTTCGCTCGAGCTCATTACACCTACAGCAACTCCCACAAGCTCCCACTTCCGGAATCGCGTATATATAGCTCCATGCATGATTTCCCTCCATCCGTCTTCTCGCTATACGTCGTTAGCTGCTGCAGTCCTAGTCTCTTACGACAAAATCATCGTTCCTCGGTAGCGGTCCTCACGCTAGTTAATCTTGATATTTTGTTTAACTACAGGGTAGGTATAACGCGTCACATATCAATTTTTATTTTATCCAACAAACGTATAATTCTCACAACTGTGTCATTTCAATATTAATGCACATACACACTTCCGCTTCGACGAAAGGTCGTCACCGCGCGAAATATCTCCAAAGTTGAAAATTATTTTGCTTTATTAAGCGCGCGCGCATTCGGTACCGCGCGCGGATCGCTGCATTACGAATATTTACGAGCTTTATTAATAACATTAATTAAATAACATTCGGTTATTATTTGCTACATTAATTTTCTCAATTCATTAAATCCGCAACGGGGCTTAATAATATGCAAACGTAATTTGTTTTAACGCGAAGTGGAAGCCGCGTCCGGAACTTGCATGTATTCGAAATTTCGTCGCTTAAACAGCTATAACTTTATATTTGCTACGTTGAATTTGTAATGTACACCTAGTTTGCATTATAAATGTTTCAGGCAAAAATACGGTCTTCTCTGAATTACATAATACAACCTCAATAAACACATTGTTCTTCCACAATTAAAATGATATTTATATAACATTAAAAGGAGAATTAACATCCAATTAATCAATTCGCATCAATCTGGTTTACATTATATTTAAATTCCATTCAAATCAAGTACTAATATTATATAAATAAAGAAACAGAATTTAATAATTAAATCTTTAAGTTTTAAGAAAAAGTAGTCGAGTAGTCGGAAGAAAAGCGATTCATTAATACAAATAGCTATCAAGAAAATGAAAGAAAGAAAATAATAAATCTTTGTTTGGGTAATCCTCTCGTTCTCATTTACGTCAGTCTACTAGACTTGCCGTTCCGCAAATGTCGTATAAATCCAACGAACGCCAAGTACGAAAGCGTCACGAAAAGCTCGATAGTTCGACAGAGGCGTAGCTATCGTACAGTAAAAGCAGTACAATAAAAGCGTCGATTCGTAAAAAAAACTTTTCCGTTTTTTTTTTAATATAAGAAGAAATTGAAGAGATACATTCTTGCATCGGAATTCCAATTTAATATTCATTATTACAATCAAATTATATATTAATATCGTCGTTGATAAAATTATTTTCAAGGAATTTATAATTTATTTGTGATACCTAGACTATAATGAAATATTAGTATGATAAAAAATCATAGTTAGCAAAGTGACATTAATTTACATTCGATAATAAAATAAATAAATAAATTATACAAAAATAGAATTATTTGTATATATTAGGTGTAGGAAAAAGTTTGTTTTTTAAATGCCATCTAACGGGAAAAACGCCACGAACTTTTTCCCACATAATATGTTAACCTCGCATAAGCGATTCAATTACGCCACTGCACATTGATTGCGAGATCTACATCTGTTCCTTTCGCCGTTAGGAAATTTCAATTAAATCGCAGCCTTATTTTGCCTTCGCACACGAATTTACTATCGTAAATTTACTACGGATCTCCTTTACGTCGCGCTTCACACGACGGACACGAACGGAGGTAATGCAAAGAGGATGACAGGAGATCGAATAATCGTGTCGAGTATTGTGACTGACGCCGAACAATTCGTTCAAGCGAACAATGCATTAACTTACCTCATTAACAAATCGCAACGTGCCAATTAGGCAGAGTTTGCAATTCCTTTTTTCACCAAATTGCAATTCGTCTTTTAACTTTGCAATAGTACCATCAACCAACTACCATTCGCCACTATCCCGCGGATTCAATTCAAGTTAAACTAGAGTGCTATTAATGGAACTGAATACGAGATTCACTGGTGAGTGTTTTTGCTTCACGTACGCTCTGAAAAATATCGATGTGGATTTAACATGCAGTGTCTATATAATTCTCACCTCACCGTGTTAATATTAACACCAACATGGATTTTAAATCCATACCATGATGGTGTTGATAAACACCAGAGGTTTTAAATCCATACTATGTTGATGTTAATATTAATGGTAAAATTATATAGACACCGTAACATTAATATTTTTTTTAAAAACTTGATATTCTCCCAAAAAAAAAGGAACAAGTACGAAAAAATATTACCGATATTAAAATACTTTATCATACTGTTCCGAAAAAAAAAAATAAATAAACAAACAGAAATGAGATAATCGGCATAAGATATAAATTTAAAAAACGATTGAATAAATTTGACAGCTATCCATTATATTTCTATATACCAATATAAATTAATTTTAATCCCAGTTCAACTTACTTTTCATCTTTCTTTAATTTTTAGAACTAGAAAAAGAATTAGTTGAATCGATATTAAAATTAAACTACATTAATATAGAAAACGGGCATAAATGTTAAACATATAGTTATAATATTAATATTTCTATATAAATATACAATTGTGTAGTTTTTGTACAAGTAATTGACAGTTTTGCCGTCGCACAAAATAAAACAAAAAATCTCTGAGCGAACAGGCGAAACTCTTCTACATGCGATGTTCCGTGTTTTACGAGAAACTCGTTCGGATTACGAGTTTGCGGAAGTGCGTAGCGCCATAAACTTCGCTTCGGAAAATCGAGATGTCTCGCGAAGGAATCGAGCGATATCCAAATCCAAATTTAAATTCAAACCATGCATTGCAAATAAAACGCGATATATATATATATATATATATATATATATATATATATATGTAACAATCTCATTTAACTACAATAAAACTCAACATCGCTTGCTACATTATAAACGGAATAATGATAAAATAATATATTCCCTTTCTTTATCAATGATTAAATTATTTTACGATTTTATTCTAAATAAAATCAATACAAAACGATTAAGTAAATTCAAGTAGATTAAGTCGTATCTGGAATGCGCTATAATTTATTCATCCAAAATCTTGATGCTGATCAATTTTGGAATTTGTGGCATTATATTCCTGCTCAAGTACGCCAATATAATACGGGCCAGTTATAATACACGCGTGTACAAAAGACTTGACTCAAAGAATATGTGATCTATCGAACAGAAGTTTCCTGGGGCTCGTTTATCTTAAAAATGCCAAGATTAAAATTCTTATGATGCAAACCACCGACTTTGTGAGGCATGAGAGCAAGTTTCTCATTCGCTCGCTCGTTTTTTCGTTCATCCGTTCGTTCGCGTTCGTTCGTTCGTGGACTTGGTCCGTTTATTCGTTCGTTCATTCGCTCGACCGTTTATTCATTCGTTGGCTCGTGTACATTCCGGACGCGAAGAAATTCCGGGCGAACGCGCTTCTCTGAATGACCGAATTTTCGAATACTCCTGGCGACGACCTACCGTCCGTAACTCGATCCACGTGAAAGTAACGACATATACTTCCTGACTCTCGGAGCGCGTTCATGCACTTCCGTCAAACTTCCGCAAAGTTCCGTATACGCTCCCTTTTCCTCTCAGTCACCATCCATCGATTCTGGAAAGAAAGTTTCGAGGTTTTTTGTCAATCGGGCTTTTTGTCCGTGCGAGGAAATATAATTCCAATTTTCGTTCCCGCGGTTTCGACGAAAAACGTATTTGGTTCCAATCACTGTCAGTCCAGTTTCCATAAAAGCTCCTCCCCTGAGTCTTTTTTTTCTCCATATTGAATGAATACCGGTTCGATTAAGATTACAGATTCACGATACTCAATTGAGGTAACGAGCGATCAAAGGGAATGGACAAGCGGAATAATCGATATAAGGGAATACCGTGTAAGTATATTCTTATATAGACTTGAATATTTTGAAAAAAGATATGCCAAAGAGCATTTCACGGATTGATATTAATATCATTCAAACGCAATAAGTCATTCAAATAATCTAAAGTAAAAATATTAACTATCAGAATTTCCGTCTATTATGATAACGTCGACGCTACTAGATTAACAAGAACAATTAATATGCATATATGAATCAATTTAAATGGTTAAAAAAAATTAAAATGAGGATTGAAGAAATATTCCTATAATATATTAACAACATTTTATATAAATAATTAAAAACTTGATTAATTCGCAATTAATTAAATTATATTAATTAAAAAGTGTAACACATTATTTGTTCTTACATCACTAAGGAGTTAAGATGTAATCGATGAAGAGATTGTGAGAGCTGGCTTTACGTATAGAGAGAGAGAGAGAGAGAGAGAGAGATGGAACGAGCAACGTTAAAATGAGCAACGCTCTGCAGTAGTTTAAGGGAGAATTGAAAGCTTCCCGCCACATCGGCTCGTTCTCGTTTTTTCAAATCGTTTATCTTGCGGCTGTGCACGTTCGCGCAAAAGCAATCGAAATGGTCGCGTCGATTCAGTGAACGATCGGCGATGCGATCTCAACGACTTTGAAACACATTCGACCGATTGAGAGGAATAGAGATGATATGCCTTCACTTGATAGAAAAGTTCAGTGCAGCAGTGATCTATTTTAACTTTTTTAAAAACTTGATCTATGATTAATTTTTTCAACATTAATAATTTCACTTATTAAAAGAGGAAATTAAATCACAGTACATTAAATCTATTTCTGTTTCACAATCTTTTATTTATTTTCTGAGATACTTAACGGATATTATTTTCAGCATTTCACGAAAGACTTTCCACAAAAATCCGATTTAGACATGTGTATATTTTAGTTTGACATGAAAAATTATCTATAGCTAACCGATTTTTATTGAAAACTTTTGATTAAAACGTGCTTCTATTTCAAAAAATTTAATTTAACTCGTGTATGTATTTAAAAAATACGAAATATGTATTTATTAAAAACTGATGTAAACATAACAATTATTTAAGCAAACTTTTAAGGAACTATCTACTGATATCTGATTATCTGATAACCATACATCGTAATCTATCACTTCATTTGAATGCACGCGGTACTATTAAAAAAAAATGACGGATGGTGGCAATTAATTTCGCAAGGTTTCGCTGCTATTGATTGGTCGTATTTCAGAAAAAATTCACCGACGTTTCCAGGTAATTCGCTCAATTGAGTCCGAACACGTCGCATTGGATTTTAATTCAAGAACCTCATACATTCCGGGATGTTAAATTTTGCAGTGATTATTGCGGGGATTGGAAACGTTACGGCCCGTTCGATACATGGAAACCGATATTTTTCATCATGAGTGCGACAAAGAGTTGATTAATTAAAATAAATAAGTTTCGTTCGAAACTGTAGAACACAGTTATTTTCTTTTTTACAACTACATTTTCCCGTCAGTGTAAAATTTAATATTATAGCATTAAGATCAAGCAACAACGAAAAAAAGCAACACGAATGTCATTCCAAATAAAATTTCTCAAGATACATCACACGCGTACAAAGAGCTCTTACGATTAGACGCAAAAACACTTAACGGAAATTATTATAATAAAGCTTTAGATTGTGCGAATTACATAACGTTCTCTTAACTAATGCGCTTTACTTTGCCGGTGAGAAAGCGTCGTGTAATTTAAAGTGTCAGAGAACTAACCTGCTTTTTAAACACATACACAGACTCCCTTTCGAATACTTCCTAACACGCCGGAAAAAGCACACTGGCAAAAAGGGCATCGTGCAAACGAGAATGCAACTACATTTTCTTTTTCGGGGGTTGCGATGCGCGACTACATCGATCCGCTTGAGAATGAAAACAACATTAACCCTTTTCTACATCAAATTAGTTTCAGATAACGGATCGAATAAATTAGATTTTATTTAAAAAAGTAAACAACGAAATGACAAATAACGCGATAAAATAAAATAAGTTAAATAATAAATCAATTAAAATAAAATAGTAAAAAAGGGCAAAATAATAAATATATCGTGTTTCATCATAAATCCCAAATGATCTATTTGGGTATAACACATTTTTATATAGCATGTATTTTAATGTATACGTAAATTATAATGCCTACACGTTTAATATTTCTTTAAAAGGTTTTCATATTACATTGTTCACAATTATTTTTCGTATTGCATATAAAATTATAAATAGAATTATTGTCGGTACTAAATCCTGACATGAATTACAGATAGTTTAAAGTGAGCTTATTATGTAAAATTGTAATCATATTTCTCAATTTGCATATTCATGAATAATATTTTTCATTCTCAAGTAAATTGCATTGAAATAAAAAAACATCATGTAGATAATTAAATATTAATATCAAAATCACAATATTTCTCATTGTAAGATAGATTTCTCATTGTAAGATCATTTGGATGTATTTTCGCTTAATCGGACTGATAATTTCACCCAGAGAAACGACTTGAAGATTACAGTCATTTGACCGACAAATCGCTCCGAGAACATAATATCGATCCTGATTCGCGATGAAAGTTCCGCGAGATTCCGCGCATACACTCGAATCAGATATTACTTTAGAGCTCTTGAAAAGCAATCGGAGTTCCATTGGTAATCGGGCAAATATAAATTATATAGCGGGGATCGATGAGCGACGCCTTGTTGCTTTAAAAACATCTTTACGAGTCTCGCAATATATGCAACTCCTCATAGAGTTAATCAAAAGAACTATACTACTAATAATAAGCATTCTGCAAGGCGGGTCTCTCTTGAATATGAAATATGCAGTATTGTAAATGTATAAGAAATATCAGTTGATTAAATAAATATTCTTATATGATATTAATAAAATATTTTTATTTTTGTGTGAATGTGAGAAATTGAGAAAAATATCTTCGGTTGAAAATGAACAAACTAAATTCTAATTGTATTAATCAGAGAGTTCCAATCACCATAATTGAATATCTGGTCATCTCGACTAGAAATCTGATTAGAATCTACTCGTTCGTTCATTTTCAATCAGAAATTTATCTCAGTATATAAATCAACGTGGGTAAACGTATTTACTGAGTATGACATAAATGGAAGTCTGCTTACGCCCTACATAGTTGTGGCCTCGTGGCAGTTGTTCCTGTAGTTGTGTGATGTCCGAACAAATAGTTGCGAATGCCATTGCGCACTTACGCCTCCAATAGTGTTTCTTCTCCAAACTGCGTACAGTTTACGCAAAATTTTAATTTTAATTTAAGATTTTCCTCAAAAAAACGTATGATACTTTCCATTTGGCGATATAAGTATTGTTCTGTCTGTTCTGTTCTTTTTATTCATGGAATGTCAAGAAAAATAGAATGATGTTTATCTCGATTTGGCAGAGCATTTTTAATTGGCTGCAATAGTCAATTTTTGGTTGCAGCAGTCAATTTTTTGTTGCGTTAGCCTATCCGCAATATCGATATATAGGATTTCGATAGGCTAACGCAAAAATTGACTGTTGCAATTAATTAAAAATGCTATACCATATTCAGCTCAATTTTTTTTCTTTCAGTGTAGATACTATTTAAACGATCAGTAAATTCTGATCGTATCAATCAAGAATTCCGATCATTATAATCAAATATCTGGTTAGGAATCTAGAATTCTGATTGATATGATCAGAATCTATTCGGAGAATTGTTCAACATTGCAACGATTACAGAAACAAATGCTGAAAGGCTATAACTATTTAGGACATAAGCTGATACTCTTATCTGTCACTTAGTATAACACATCTACCAATATTAATGTATATTCATATAAAAAATTCCTATTTAAACCACTATCGTATAATACTATACAATAAAATATTGATTACTATATGTATCATTTTAAAACCATCTCTCTGTGAAAAAAGTAACCATTGACAGTCGAAAGCAGATCGTCTTTTCTACCTTGCGGATAAATGATAACGTTTACATTATGCTGTCAACGTTTAACATGATGTGCCTGGTGAATTAGTGCGCATAGCGTGAATAATTAAAATTTGCTCCCTCTGCTTCCGCCCTGCTTCGCGGCTCATAGTTTTCCTACGGGAAAAAATATCCGTGAAAACGACACAGTAAGTAGCCGTGGTAACTCCCTTAATTACGACGCGCTATCAGTGCCACTTTGTTGCCTTACAGCGGTTGAAGAAAATTAACGAGCGACCCCGTACGCAAGAAGTCATTAATTCCCCACGAGATGCCAGAATCTGATGTACAAGTGTATGTTGGCCATAAGAGATTGCCACAGCCGCGCGGAAATTCGATTATAGTACACGTTTCAATTACTATACACTCAGATATTTCCGAAATCTAAAAAAAATGTTATCTGATAAAATGAATTAAACTTGACGCAACAAATTACAAAAATCTTGTTACAACCAAATTAAAAACTTCTCCTATATTCTCAAATCAATTTTTAAGATAATAATGATATAAAATTAGTGGAAAAGAATTACTTATTATATAATTGTAAATTGAAGCAATTATTTATAATTTTTAACTTCTTTCTTTCCTGATTTTAAATAGCTTATTTTATGCATAAAGTTAATAATTGAAACTTCAAAAATTTACTTCATAATTGAGAAGCGTGATCTATTATATATGATAGTTATAATTTAAAAGTATTTTTATCCGATAAGTTACAATATGTATTAAATTATTAATATAACGGACGTTTTTCGCACACAGAAAAATATGTACGCAAGTAATAATTACTTGTTCCAAATTTATTATTATTTATTTTCAAAAGTTCATATATATGCAGAAATCTATCAAAAGTTCATCACATGCATCAAATTTATTTAAAATATATTCTAAATCCTAGTAAGTTTAATACTTCAATCAAGATTATTAAATTAAAACAATTTGCTTATCATATAAAATCGCTAATTTTATAATATTCCTCTAAAAGAAAATAAATTCTTATTTTGAGTTTTACTAATAATGAGTTTTACTAAAATCATTAATAAATATATTTTAAGATTATTTATTATTATCAAAAAAATATTCTTTGTTAAAGATAAGACAGTTATTTAATAAGGAGAGAGCAAAGTAATCACTTTTCTTAGCAACAGAATGATATTTTTCTGTGTGCAGTCGGTCATTCACCGGCATAATTTCCCTGATTCCTCGGGAACAACAGCTGCGCAAGCAAATATATACGAATCCGAAAGTGAATCGCGATATGACCGCGTCGACGACCGGCTGGTCGTGCCTCCGTCAAGCGATACGTAGAGAAAGAAACTCGTGCGGCAGGCGAGGAATCCGACGCGAATCGTTAGCCGTGAGATTAACGAGGTGATTAACGCGCAATCCTTATCGTTAGTCCGTTATCAAGCCACAAAGCGCGGGCGCGAGTACGTTGCACCGTGAAAACGTGATGCGCGAGCTCGCTTAAATATATCGACGTGCTTGAAGGTGCACGAAGCGGCGCAGCGCGGCGTACCGCTGTGTTCACCGCATGCGATTTGCACTTTCTCCGAGTGCGTACTGCCCGCAAACTTGCCGGTAAAAATGTCCACGTAGAAAGTGAAAATCCGCGTACGTTGCCCGCTAATATTTTCCTCTACTTACGATCTAGTGAACCGCTGTATAATACGCTCGCTCTCAATCTGCCGGCAATTTTGCACGAGGATCTATGCGCATCTTACCTGAAAGATTAAAAAAGCACTTTATTAACTCATTGTATCATCAATAAAACATTAACACTAGAAATATCAAGTAGTCATTACTGACCATTTTTTAGATTAATATTATATTTCTTGTGTAAAAAATAGGAATTTTTTCCCAGCAATTTTCAGTAATCATGATCTTCATACTAATAAAATATTTGGTTTTTCCATCAGTCTTTTTATTGTAACTTTGTAGTAATTTATAAGCTTGATTCTTTTAGTGAGTAAAGAACGTTACTTCTTGTGTTAAGAATGCTGTATTGGAAAATACATGCCATTTCTCTTTTAAAAAATAAATGAGAAAATGAATGTTTAAATATGTAAATTGGATAAATCAATGAACTAGATTGCAAGAAAATAATTTTTAATTATACATTCGCAAATGAGAAATCATATTTCAACGATTGATGTGGTTCTATACATGAAAACTGGTTACATTGTTTTTTAGACATATTTTTAAACTCAAAAAATCGTCAACTAATAAATTTAACTAAAAAGAATTATAGAACGCTGCGCACCTAATTAAATGCGCGGATGCAACGCACTGTAAAAAAAAATATTACAATCACTAATGCGTCCTGAATACGCTACATGATCGGCTTGCAAATGAATAGATTTATCACATTGACATACTGTCGCAGCTGATACAAAGTCAGCAATTACACCTTGTAAAATACTGAATTTTCCGCAATAAACATCGAAACATTGCGCGAACATGGTGCACACGGCGAATAATTCCGGTTGTCCATTGCAACGACTGCTGTTGCATGAAATTTCCTAAAATATTTATAAAGGGGACGAACAGTAATAAAATTACACACCCCGAATATCACGTAATCCCAGATCAATGCAGTCTAGTATCGACGAATTTTCTGGATCGCTGCGGACGCCTCGTTTGAGCTCGCGCACATCCGACTGTAATCGCGCACGCGATCGCACGACAGGGTTTCGCTAACCAATTGCATCGCTATTATCTCTATTCCGAATTAATCCGTGGCATACTGCATAATCTGCTATACCTAAAATCTGCATTGTCGATGCCGGCTTTCCAGTTTGGATTGCCGTGTAGCAAAGTCCTCAAACAATAGAGATGCTCGAGGTAAAGAGGGCTAATTTAATGCTAAAAATATGCACGTCTCGAAAATTTTGAATTTCAAATTGCACTGTCACACAGTGCGAATAATTGCTATTGGCTTATAGGATGTATAATAATTGCTATTGCGAGGTCAATTTCATTTATCAACTGCACACAATAACGGCAAACGAACAATAGTCGAATGATTAATTTAGCTTGGAATACGGGTTAATTTATGGCATTATTATGCTACGAAATCCATAATGTATGGAATCTTACGCACATATTAGAAAGTTTATTGTGGTAAAATCAATTTTGTATTGAAATTATACGTATCAAGACTGTGAATTTTGAATTACATATATAGCGCAAGTAACGTTTGCGTAATATTTGGGGTTAATTCAATTTACCAACTGTGCGCAACATAAAGCGGCAAATTGGCAGTAATCGGACATTCCGAATTAATTCGCGGTATATTCCACAAAGTCCATAACTCGAATGTCTATTTCCGTTGACAGCTTTTTGGTTTGAAGTGTCATGTTCGATCACACGAAACGTCATATAAAGTAGCTTAATGTTCATGTTGTAAAATCAGCGGTTTCACGCTAAAAATCACGTGGCTGAAACGCTATTTTCGGTAGCCCGAAATTTCAAATCGCGCACGCCACGCAACTGCAAATAATTTCGATTACGTTCGATGCCAAATCTACAGATTGCTTGTTTCTCCTAAACGTTTACAAGAAAAATTGCATACAAACTTTGAATAATAATCTGACCTTGCCTAATTTACTCGCATTATATCATACGTAATAACAATTAAAATATTAATGAAAGAATAACTTTCATCTCTTGAAAGTAGTTATAAAGCTATTAACGTATTCAACAGCGCATATTACAATTTTCCTGTGGGTATTTTTTAACTTTTACCATGAAATAAAAACTCTGAATATGTTTTTCTCTATAAAAACAAAAGATTTCTCCAATTACGTGCCTATTTTCCAGTTACCGCAAAGCATCGTTACAATTTTGGTCATACCATGTTCTGATTCTGACAGCAATACAGTATTAACAATACCTATATGATGTAATACAATACTAACAATACATAAACTTGATATTTTTCAAGCAAAATTAATTTTATAAATAATCAAAAGCTTCATTAAAATCCATGTCGAGACTCCTTCCCTTTCGATCGATGCTCTAATGTGCTTGAATGAAATGAGTCTAGGAAGTCTCTCACGATATATGCTCCCTTTATCATCTCCCCTCTCCATTTATGTGTTATCACGGTATTACGTAGGGTAAAAAGGAGGTGAGAGAAGAGTAACAGAGAAAAAGAGAGAGAGGAGAGGCACACAGGCACGTTACCTATATCAATTTCCATGAAACTATCGACTGCCTCGTTCGCATCTCGCGTTCTCTGTCATAGTGACTCGATCGTAAATTCTTCGTGGATTCGTTTTTCGTTTGCGATCCACCGCCTACAAGGTAACTGAGAGGAGTATCCAACGTATAACGAAGTTCCCCGTTCTTGCCCGTCGGCTCGACTCTTCTCGTAACCCACCTCCATCCTTCTTTCGACTTCCACCGTTTCCACAACCGCGCGACATCCGATCCATCGTATCCTTAGCCCATTCTCTTCCACGGATGCCATTATTCTGCCTTGGGACAACGAACTTTACCTGCGGGAAAGAAGGGAACCCGCAGGCAGAAGGTTGGAGGAGGGAATGATGGAGCTAGAAGAGGCGCTTAGCTCGGCAGAAAGTGCCACGAAAAATAACGTACACGTCGAGTTTTATAGCACTGACTCATCGCATTTCTACGTTTGTCATCCCTCTTCTGTACCCCCTTACATTCCTGGCGGAGTGACAGCCGAATTTTTCGGCATGGAAGACAGCGATAACATTTGTCATTCAAGATCTCGAGGTTCCGGATCTTCATCAACAGAAGCGGAAATGATTTTCGATTTCTAGCAGATTTCGATTTGTACGCAGTTTACAGTTGAAAACATTATCTGGACAAAGTGCCAAATCACCTTTCTTCACGTTTGAAATTAATTTTCCTAAATTGTACTAAATCTTTTAAATATTATATATTTTTCAAATTTTAGCTTTATTAGCTTTTATATTTATAAAATAATTGTGGTGCATGGTAAAATTTCGACAATTTTTTATTGAAATTAAAATTCGTCACATTTTTTAAAGTTTTTAAAGGATTTTAAAATTTCAAAAAAAATCTGAATTAAATTAATAAATATTAAACAAATAAATATTGTCTATTCGTTTTGATTGAACGTTGTTGTCATTACAACGATTTATTGATGTGAAATGGCGTTAGCGACCGCAAAGCACTATAACATCAAATCCAGAATCCGATTAAATCGAAAACGTCAATGAAGCCATTTGATCATGATAGTCGAAAATAGGATTGACTTTCGGTCAATCGGATAAGTCGGTTTTTGTATTCTCGGTCATGTATCGATCAATCACAAATGATATATCATAAATAACTGGCAAATTGGAATAAAAGATCGATTTTATTGCAAGTAGTGTTTCCAGGAAACACTTCTGCAGACAAAGACACATATTACGAAACTGTTACGAATACAATGAAATGAATAAGAGTTGCAGTGTATTTGAATCGAGACATCATTGGTTTTCCGGAGAAAGCAACTTTCTCGAGCTAATATACGATAGACAAGTGCTTATTGACTAGTCAGAGTTATATTCATATAGTTTAAATAGTATTTAAACTATCGATTAGTATAATTAATAGCTTCGAAATGGCAAGATTTTAATGCGCAAAATATAGAAGTTTTTCTTTAAATAAATCCTAATTTAATTATTTCGCAGAGTAATGTTATACCTGTACATGTATATTATATCATATTCCTATTTCAATCGTTTTCGTTAATAATTATATTACATTCTATTTTAATATCCTCTACATGAATTGTGAACACAGATATCAATGATCACGTGACTAACTACTCATTCATTGATGCAATTAATCGAATAATAAGATACCAGCTATTTGTACAAGAAGAACTTTGAATAATTTATTCGCTTATGTTCTGGATTCAATGGTATGCTCAGACTAACAAATCGTTCGCGACCGCTGAATCAAACCTACGTGCCATGTCGACAATCGCGATCTGGTATTCCGGTGAGAGCGGTTATATCGTAGGGGGTTGGCGCCGCTTTGATCACGCAATTAAATTTCAACGGGATATTAAATTTTAATTAGAACCCAAATAACGGCTGGTGACACGGCCGCGCTATGGGGTATGCGCGCGCCTATAATTCAGAATCGAACGTGAACCAAACGCGAGATTCGCGGTTTCAAGCTATCGTGACTAACCTATCTGTGTGATTTTCTCCCTTCCTCTATGTACATACGTGTAATTCTCTCCTCGTCCTATTAAGCCTTAGTATCTATTCACTATCCTTTATCTCTTATAATTAATTTCACGTTCTAAATCAAATTTAATTGTGGAACGATCATGTTAAAGAGAAAGATAGAACTTGAGAAAGATAGAAAGAGCTATAACAGCACAAAAATAATCAAAACCTTTAAATTAGATAGAGAAAGGGGAGGAAGGAGAAGAAAGAGGAAAAAAAGAGAAAAAGCACAATCTAACAATAAGAAAGTTAAAATTTTAATCTATATTCATACAATGTATAATAATTACTTATAATAATTTAATTTATAATAATTTTCATATTACAATTTATTCTTCGGTTAAATCTAAAATAATTTCTATCGACTTTACATTAATTAAACTTTCTAATTTCATGATTTGGCGCATATATGATTTTATTCATATAGTACATGTAGAATCTAAAATCAATTTTCAGAAATGTCTAAAATCGGTCCTGCATACAGAACGATGCAATGATGTGCATTATGCCGCCGCAGCACAGCGCAAAGATATTCGCCCGTCGAATATCGACTTCTCTTTTCCGCTGCCGCTTGCAGAGACGAATGACTCCCGTTCGAGAGGAACGTCTCGATTATATTTTCTCGCTTCGTATAACCGGCCATACCGGCTGTCTCCGCGTTTGTCTCTCTCTCTCATCGTGTCGTGCACACGACGGTCGCGTTTTACATTCGTGTCTGGAACCAATACCATGTCGCGACACGTACGCCATTGGATTTCTTTCCAAGTCCTGGAGTGACGTGTATGTATGCGTGCGCGTAAGGTTGGAAATAGCCATGATATTCGAAGCTTTTTCCGCCGTATGACAGCCCCACACTGTCTGCTCGACACAATTTCTACCGTCTCTCTTTTATTCATCCGCTTAAAAGAGCGCGGGCGACGTGACGCGAATGCGAAACGTAAAGTATGAATCCCTATCGGAATGGTACAGTGATCGAAGAATTAATAAGCCGTCGTTTCCTATTGAAGCGACCAAGTGAGGGTCCGATCTCTTCCAAGGATGTACGAACGCTGATATAAAAAATTGAAGGAAGACATAGGGATATAACAAAGTTCGAATGGTATCAAAAATAAATCTTGGATTGCGTTATATATTTTTTTTTCATGCGAAAACGAATGAAATAAAAAATTTATACAATAAAATTTTTTTTATATGAAAACAATTTTTATGATTTTTTGTGAGAGATCCTTTAATTAGATACCGATTTAAAAATAAACTTTGTTGGTCCATCCAAATAATTATTTAGGATACTCAAGTAGGTAGCAAAATCTTTTACAGTTTTCTCATTATGTTTGAGAATTTTACAAATAAATAAATAATAATAATTGTTACAAATACTTCAATACAACAAAATTATTTATAAGTTTTATAATTTTATATAAAAAGTTTGTAATAATATTTCTAAAAAAATAAACAGATCTTTCACAATATAAACAAATGCAAATGAAACGTTCATTTAAGTCCTGAGAAAGCGCGATAAACAATCTTAGCCAAGTTGGTGGTTTCGATCGGGGTCGACAGATATGCACGAAAGTAGCAGACTTGTGGTCTCTCTCGGGACAAAACGTTAGTTTCGACAGTGACGGGAATGGCCAGTGGTTTAAGGAGGCAATTTCTGCAAGCGACATCGCGATGTGAAATCTTAAATTTTTTATACCTTGTTACTTCCTCTCACTTCCCCTCTTCTCTTTATTCTCTTTCTTATCCTTTCTCTTCCTCCTTCTCTCTCCATCTCGATCTCATCTCCCACTACTTTTCTCGCTTTATATTACATCGATAACTTCCACCCCCGTCAGGACGATAATATCTTTCTCACGGATAAACTGCCTTCTAAAATATTCCAAGCCGCTCGGTTCGTGCAACCCCCACCACCGCACTAACTTCTGATATCAAAGGGATCCGAGAACGATATGCATTTTTCTTCGCCACGATCCACCCGCTGCACAAACGGGTAGCAATCTCTGCATTTTACTGGTCAATGTAATACGTTTCTTACGAGCCGCGCCACGCTCGGCAAAAGCCGCCGATAAATTTTTCACGAACCGAGTAGAAGCTTCCTGACCCACTTCTCGCCCAGCTCTGTTCATTGTTTTTGCTCTCTCGATCTCGCTGATATCCTATATAACGATGAAGCAAGGAGCTTTCGTGGACGTCCCTTGACCGATGAACGATGAATATTTTAACGGGATATCCTTTCAACATAGTAATTCTCAAATGATATTCGAGAGTAAGGATAACTGATACTTTTCATCCGATTACGTACCAACTTTGTCGCAAATGTCGGTGTTTTGTTTCGCGTAGAATTTCTGTGAAATTACGATCTATCTTTTTAATCAAAGATTTATAAGATCAAAGATTTACAAAATCACTCGCTATTAAAATTAAAAAAGCAAAAAAAATTTCAAAAAATATTGCGTTGTTGATCACAATACATATGAATTAGAAATTTCATTTTAGTTTAGAATAAATGAATAAATATAAATCATTTTTACATATAATAGTCGATAAAAAATAGATTATTTTACGCAAAACTATTAGAATAGTTTGAAAAATATTAGTTTTAAAATTTACACAATTTAAATTGTTAAAAAAATATATATAAAAATATTATATAAAGATTCTACGATCAAAAAATACAATAAAAAAATTGCAGTACTTTTTTCACAATCCATTTACATTATGAAATTCTATACAAATATTTAAAAAGAGACACTTTATTTCGTCTAAAAAAGAGAAATAATCTCAAATAAGAAATTTAAAGTTCGTAAATCTTATTCGTTATCGATACTGCAACTATTGATCTAACAAAGGCTATGCCGATATTTTTTCGATAAAGTATCACAGATAACGATGCCACTAGTTTTCGCCATACATCCGCCGAATGAGGATATCAAATATCGATATTTCGTGCCTGAGAGAACGTTACGTGAGAGAACGTTGAGGAAAACGTAACACCTCATTAGGCGAACTTAATAATCAATACCTCGTGATGTACGATGACGCGCGAGCTTGTTAGTAAATTGTTCACGTAAAAAGTTCACGTCGCGAGATGGAACAGTCCATCGGGAAAAAGTTTTTCCGTTTTGCGTTTCCGTTTTTCAGGAATAATAATAACAGAAGAGCAACGGAAGGCGTCGAGATGCTATCTCCGCTGCCTATCGCACAGCGAAGAATTCGCCGTTCGAAAACAATATCCGAGACGTTACGAAGATCAACGCAGAGACAGCGACGGCCAAAACTAGATCGGCACTTTGCCGGCGCCATCGAGAGATATGAGTGCCGGAAATTAGAAAATGCGGTAGTCGTTCACGCGCCGTGCATCACATACAAATGTAATCGAATTAATCCGGATGTGATTACGCCGAATTACAAATACCAGCATATATTTTTCCGAGAGCGAACTTTGCAAGTAGATACATCCGAATGTCGCTCCAATGCTTCCGGTTTCCGCGTCTTCTTTTATCCCCTCGTTGTTCTACGGAAATCTTATTGATCGCAACGGAAATCTTAGATACATGGCGTAAACAACAACAGGACCGAGATATCGATTGACGCTCAGGAAGGAAGAAGGAACTGCATGTTGTCAATGGAGCAATTTTTCGGCGGCGGTTGGCAAAAAATATCGGTGTAAATTCTGAACATCTGTCATTCAGTTTTTATTTCACAATGCGATTTATAACAAAGTGTACAAATGCAAAATTAACGTGTACAAATTTTTAAATTTATGTTTGAAAATAAATTTTGTTCCCCCCCTCCTGAATAATTCCATAGAAACAATATTACCTAAAATTGTGTCTCTAAATTTTTGAAGTACTATGAGACATGTGTATACAGGATGGCTCACTTAAATTAAAAATTTTAAACATGTCACTTATTTTTGATGAAAAAATATTTTTGACGTCTCTACTTAGAAAAAAAACATCAAAATATATTCTCCTCGAAACCGTTCCTTCTGAAATTCTCGTCTAAA
>Ga0157364_1000993_pt1 | contig 22685 bp, 10 predicted proteins | sample AttsexASBM2_FD_111476 | JGI IMG/M metagenome (GOLD analysis project Ga0157364, IMG submission 111476) | Fungus gardens microbial communities from leaf cutter ant in Ribeirão Preto, State of São Paulo, Brazil - Atta sexdens ASBM2 | ecosystem: Host-associated > Fungi > Mycelium > Unclassified ...
AGAGAGAGAGAGAGAGAGAGAGAGAAAGAGCCAACCACTCTCTCTAAGCATTCATGCGTTAGCACTAAACTATATTACAACCGCAACGCCGAACGGCGAGCATCGGCGACGGCACCGCCAGGCCGCGCCGTTTTCGCGTACACAGACATCGCCATGCCGGGGCATGACGGATGCCTTTACGAGGCCGTGATTTATTTTATTATTGGCGGTCGAGGGCGTTATAATCCTCGACTGGGAAATGAAGCGATTCACGAAGTGCGCTAGTCGGTCGAGAGCTTCTCTCGCTCTCTTATCGCCGCGCCATCCGCGCGCAGCAACGAAAATTCGATCGAAGCGCGAACACCCCGCTTTATGGATCGCGCCGTCTCTTTTGCGCATTTATGGCCGCGAATCGAAATTACTCTTCTCGTAAAAACGCCCGTATTCGTGGCCCGAGCCGGGCCCGCTCTCTTCCAGAAAAGGGCTCTTTCAGGTATCGCAACCGACAGCTTTTTTTGTCGCTTGCTCTAAAACGAAGTAACCGTTTCGCGCGGCTATTCGCGCGCCCGGAAAACGCAGCTTCTCCTCTTCTCTTCCACATTTCACGGGATTGTTGCGCACATTTGCTTGTTTATAAAACGCACCCTCGTTCTCTGTAGTATCCATTTGTGAGGATTCGATCGGCGTTTTACCGTTTATTGCGATTTCAAATTCCCGAGTCTTACGATGAGGGAAGAAGCAAGTCGCGTCGTCGAGATAAATTAAAAACTCTTCGCGTAACTTCGAATCGATAGCACCAAAATACAAGAACCTCAGGGACAGCATAAAAAACGTGGAAGTGGAAGATATTGGCAAAAAGGATAAAATAAGAGAAATGGAAAAGATAGGAAAAGAACTGCACGTTAGATTTAAAGATCCTGAGAAACTCATGGAATATCTAGATAAGTACGCATATTTTTAATAAATCATAACAAAAAAAATTAATCTGTGTTCGTAAATAGAAGAACGATAAATTTATTAGTTCTTTTTTTCATTTTTCCATCTGTAAGTAATTATCAATTAACACAAATTAAATTAATAAAATAGAGGCTCTTAAAATATAGTTTTATGTTCAATACTACATTAATTATCGAAAAAGCAGAAAATGGAAAATATGCAATTTTAATTTTTTGCTGATTCAATGAATTTTCTTTAAGATTGCGATACGTGAAATATTAATAACGATCGAAATAGAATAGAGAGTTAAACTAATTTTGCCCGCTCTCAAGTTTTCTTTCTTACAAAATATGCAATAACGTATATGCAAGAACGATTGGCATTATAAAAATTGAACGAACATGAACAATGAGCATCGACGGAAAATAAGCATGAAAAAGATTAGAGGGCACGAAAGTGTAAAAGATAAGAGAGAGAGAGAGAGAGGGATGGAAAGGAAGTATCCGGACATAAGACGAAGAGCAATCGCGTCGTTTTCGCGCAGCAATGATTCGACCAAGGAAGGAAAGTCGGAAGGCTAAAAAGAGACTCGTATTTGTGGGGATGAGATTGGTGAAAATGTACGCGAGTGAATCGTGGGATGCTGATGGTAGAAATGGAGATGCGTGAGCATCCTGGCCACGATCCTTTCAAGATCCTTCGGTTCCTCGTTTTAATTTTCTTCGCGGCTTGATTTTACCCTCATTCCGATCTCGACACCAAGCCAAAGTAAGTACCAACCCCCGAGAGTGGAGCAGCCACGAAGGTTTCTGACTGCGGACCCACCCCAATGTCGTCTCTCAAGAAGTGTAAAGTCTCGACACCCTCGGCTTAAAAAATTGATCCGATATCCCGCCGTGTTGGCCCCGCAATCCTATGGGGACTGAAAGGGACAATGCCACGAGACGAAATACGGAGAAGAGAGGAGGGGTTCGTGTCGACGAGAAAAGAAGAAAGCAAAAGAGGGAAGGAGACAGATTTGTGAAATAAAAAGTGGGACGGGAAGGGTACCAGCGAGAAGACTAGGAGGGATGGTCCTGCAGTGATTATATCCGACAACCACCCCGAAAAACTTCGAGGCACCTCGTTCTTTTCCCATCCCCCTATCGTGTCGTCGGTCTTCCATCAGGATACGAATAAAAATGCTTTAAGCAATCCCTCTTTTTTTGAACGCGACACTTATATTTAGCACGAGATGATGTTCTTTATACTCTTGGGTGAAAGACGCCACAGTGGAACACCCAAGTTCTTGCAACTTGGGAATAATTCTTCAAGAAATAATATTCTTTCAAGCAAAAAATAAAGAGACTTCAGAAGTTTCAAATGTATAAAATAATGAGAGGAGCATGTGGAATTTTTACCTTTTATTTAAATCTACTGTAAAGCATTGCATGTATTAACCCTTTATCGGCATTTTAACTCTTCCGCCAGCAACAGGAGTCTTCAAAAAAGAACTTTTTTATTATTCCAGATTATATAAAAATCTAAAAAAAATTTTAGTATATTTGTTAAAGCTTTAACAAACAAATTTTTATTATCATAGAAATCGAATTGTATTTATATTTTATTTATTTTTTACAAATTTAAATTTATCTATCAAAAATCAAAATATCGATGATGCCTTTAAAGATTTCAGTGCAAAGAATATTTACTGTAGAGTACATAAAAAAATATGGGCTGAATAACAAAAACAAATTCTATAATAATAATAATAACTGTGCAGAAAAATATTCAGCAGATTTAGTATGTCGATCGAAACCACGAAGACGACCGGGTTATTAAATCACTGTAGTATTACTGCAATTTACGACGCAAAGGAGTAAGAAGGGTTAAACGCCAACGATATCCGAGCGATATTATGGATAGTAACGTTAATATCGGCAATATTCAGTAGAGTTATGATCATGCCGTTCTCGAAGTCGCGCGAGAGGATCTCTTCCTCGAACTTAGCCCTGGGAACTTTATGCAATATCCTACCTACTCCAGAGTTCTCTCCCGACTATCGACAACGGCGTCCACTGGTACGTTGGCGACATCGTCTCATCCGGCTTGGATCCACCTTAAGTGCTCTCGAACAGGCGCTGAAATCCGAAGTCTCTGCAACGCGAGTCAGCTCGATATCGTCCGAATTTCCGTTCAGCAAGACGATGGCATACTCTCGGTCATACCACACGATGGCTCAACATTGTACAAGGGAAGGACATAGTTGTCGTCCCCTCTCACCCCGCGGTCGTGCTTTAATACCGGTCGAAGCGAGAAGCCGGCTAGACGGACAAAGAGGATTTCGCGCAGGGATGAAAGGGAGGCGCATTAAAGCAACTCGATACAGTGAACGTCGTGCTCGAGACACTTGGGTCGGTAACGCTGGTCTCCTCTCAATGATACTAACCTAACCCAAGGAAGTAATATCGTCATCCTGGCTGTGCTCATCTAGATTGCTGTCGTCGACTCGTAAGTTACGTCGCGTAAAAGCTCTGCGAAGGGCGAAGAGGAACGAAACTTGAATGTGTTTCAAGTCATGAAGAACAAGAGTTCGCGAATCGTATTACGGATATGCACGCACACGCGAATGAGGAAGAAACGTGCGGGAGAAGAGAGCGAGAGAAACTCGATTTCTCTTTCTTTCTTCTTCTATGTTTCTTCAGTAGGTGGTCGTTCCCCGGACAGTCGGCGATATCCGGGGGACTGGGAAATTAAAATAGAGCTCGCGGAAAGAAAGTTGCGAGAGAAAGATAGAAAATCTGTGTACTCCGAATTTTATTGTGTCGCGGAAGAGGAGCGACGACGCCAGAACGATGCGGGAGAGATTTTTGACCTAAATGTTGAAGGTGACCTGACTGCGTTGGCGAGATCAAATTTCTGTTATTAGCTTCAGAGAACAGCTTGTGTAAAATCCGTCTCACATATACAGAGGAAGAATCAATTTCTTGCTCCCAAGCGAGCGACGATTGACCTCTTTCTGCGCAACATTCTCGAAATAGTCTCATTGCGATGCTCAGAGGTTTATCGTATTTTACTGTTCGAACCTTTTTGTCTCAGATTGTAAATTCAGTTACGTTCAATAACAGAATTGAATTCGTAAAGAATTGATTTCGTAAACGTTAGAACTTTGTATAATTCATTTAAATCAAATTGATTGAATACAATTTTTATAGAATGTACTTATAGTGTATAATAAAAAAATTCTATGTAAAACAAATTAATATAAATTATTAAACAAATAATGTGATCATTTGAATAATTATGCTATAAAAAAATATTTATTAAATCTTAATACAAATTTTTTTCAATAATACTAAACTAAACATATTTATTTAATAAAAAATTATAGTTAAATCTAATTAATAATTTTTATCAAATAAATATTTGTTTAAATATTTTGTTAGTATTATTCAAATATTTATTAAATTTAGTTTTTTTTTCAATGTAAGATGTAAGATGAGATGTGTTCCACTCATATTCACAACACTCTGTTAGGTGCAATGCGTTAGATCCATTTGTCACAATTTAACACAAAGGATCCATACATCACGCAGTAACTCGTGCCATTCAAATCAAGAAAGTGTGCAGTATGAAATTTATTATCCCTTTCCAAGTATCCACGGTGAATTTTCGAGTCTCACGCAACAAAACGAATTTTCATCATTCAGTATTATCACAAAGCTGGTTTCAATTCCTCAGCGAGCGAGTCTAATTTCCCAATGTCTAGCATTATGCAAGCTAATTACCTCTAACGAGATATGAATACTGTAGCAATAAAGTACCCGGGTTAATTATTAACGAAGGTTTATGAGTGGAACGCGAGAGGTGCGCCGAGTAAGAAACGGTCGAATGAAAATTTCCCGGCAAATTATCCAGATAACATTTGAATGAAACGTGATGTACATATCACGCGCGAAAAATTATTAGTGTTTTCTAACGAGAAGATGAAATCAGTAAAGGGTACGAAGGTTCTAACTTCTCTTTTCATCTCTCTATCGTAATCGGAGCGTTATAATAGAAAGATAGAATGGTTTAAGAGTCCTCTTTGCGAATCGAGCAAACATGTGCGAGAATGAAGAAGAGATGAAGCGGAGAATCGAGGAGAGACGCAACAAATAGGAGAAAGACCGACTGGCGCCACTTGGTCAAACACACACTCACCTTAACTCTTACTTAGCACCTTATTTCCATACGATTGCAAAACCTAACGAACGCGCGCTTTTATCCTGATGGGTGGGCGTGTACATACGTGTTGCGCGTCGCGTTGTAAGTCGGAGGCATAAACGTCGGGGATTTGTACGGAGATTTTGTTTCCAGACCTTTTCCTCCTCCCAACCTTTCTCTTCGTCTTTCCCCGCGCAATGTATTCTCGTTTCGCCCATCTCGTACAATGGCATGTAATAAATCACGGTGACGATCTAACGTGCAATTATAGAAATATTTTTATCTAATCATAATTATGTGCGTTCGCCTACTCGTTGGTGATGTTGCAAATGCAATAAATACTTCTAAAGCAATCACGCGCACCTCCCGGTCCTAAGCTTGATCCAGCTTGATCTATCGATCGTGCCCGTTAGGTCATCGCCATCATCGACTGCTTTATAAGCGCAACAAATTGTATCGGCTATCCATCTCTTTCATAATATCTATTCAGCGTGCAGAACAGAAACTTCTTGCGTTAGACAAACAAAAATAAAATCAATGTCGTTACGTTAGCATGCAAGTAGGTTAATTGACTTGGCAAGGCCCAAACCAATACTCTGATGATTGCTTTTATGTATTTGTGCACGCAGACAATAGTGTATGTTCATGGATAGACCATTTGGCCCGACATATTGACGCTAACGTCGTTATCCCAAGTTTGCAGCTTAAGATGATTCTGTAAAATACGATCCGGATGGACCGGCAAGGAGATCTAATTAAGCGAGTATCCTAAAAACGCTATCCCGCCCTCATACCCTCCTCGGCAACAATGCCTTATTATATCAACCGAAATGAAATGGCGCGGACATAAAAAGAAAAGCATAATTACTGTATAGGGGTTGCTATGGAACAACCCCTGCGTTACAGTACACCAGAAGTGCCCCACGGGACCGGCGAGATTAGGGAGGGGTACGATGCAGGCGGAGCTACCAATAAGAAAAATCGTTTAATTTAATAACCCATAAAAAATATTTTCATCGCTCGCTGACGGGCGGCGAGCGTGGACGCTCATATAGAATCAGGCGACTTATCGAGAAAAAGAGAGAGAACAAGGGACAAGGGAAGAGAGAAAAAGAAAAGGAGAGGAGCAGAGAATCCGGACGGTTAATGTTAGCTACCTTAAGCTCTTAACGACGGCCAATTATTTCCGTTAAGACGACCACTCAACGAGTAGCTGCTAACGAGACGTACCTACCTTCGAGATTTCTTCGTTTTCATGCCTTAACGATGAATCCTGTAGTCCGCAGATGGAAGGAGAAAAAGTCGAGATAGTATTTACATAGTCCTGGAATAAGGACGCGCGAATTATACGTGACAAACTGAGAAGTACATCTTGGAGCGCAGCGTCTATTGGTCGAGAGAATATTTGCGATAACAACGTAGACAATTCGAGTGACGTTTCCACGAGCGGGAAGCGAGTCTCGAGAGCGGCAAGAGTCGCGCGTTATTTGAATCATTTGAATCACGCGAATCTTGACAGGAAAGAGGATATCCCCTCTCTAGTGGTACCAATTAAACTTAAAAATTAATTACCATTTCGCAAGTGGCCCAATTAAAGCAGCACAATGAGACGATCGAGGCCGAGACGCGCTGAAATTGATGACGTAGATGCGGACGAGACTGGAAAAATCGGAAAATAAAGAAACAGGAAAAATCCTACAGCATAATTAACGAACTGATTTAGAATTTTCTCACGGTCTGGTGATAAGCAGCCATGCCGACGCTTTTAAAATCCAAAATAATCCTTGTAATTATCAAATCTCAGCGTGGCATTCTATAGAGCATTCTCGAAACGATCCTGACTCCTCATTACCAGTACCGCTGTGACATCAAAAAGACTTTCTTGTTGGTCTCGTGCTCTCTGTCTCCATCGTCCACGATGGAAAAGAAAGTCGTAAAAGGGCCGTGTCGGAAATAAATGCGAGCGACGAATGGCAATAAGTCCGCGGAAACGGGTGTCATGACGACTACGACGAGGATGTAGGAGTGACCGCTAACCACTACGCTGAGGATCTGCGAAAAATATGAGAGAAAGAGAAAGAGTTAATAGTAATGAGCGCTATCAAGACAAACGGCCAGACTTTCGGACGAGTTTTCGGACAAAATGCGGCGGAAGAATGGAACGGATGGAAGCGTTAATTACTGAAGTTAACGAATCCGAGAGGAGAGGGTAAATTAATATGCTAATTTTTTTCAATCCGCCTCTTTTTAAATTTCGACTTTTACGATTTTTAATGATTTTATACATTTCGTGTCGAGAGCTCATTATCATGGCTCATTTATAAAAGAAACACGTTTAATTCTTTATTACTCGCATGGAATGTCTAAAATATCCTCATCTTATAAATTCGCTAAATATAGAAACGCTATTTTATATTCACGTTATTATTTTCAGCACAAATTATTTCACTATAAAAAAAACCGTTTGCCTTTATCTTTATCTAAAGAATATATATTTAATTGCAAATCAAAGAGAACAATAAAAATTAAAATGTAATGTTGGAGTATCAGAAACATCCCCCCCTCCCCATTCGTTCTTTATTTAAATTCCTAACAATTCTAAAATAATTTTCTAAATTTTTAAAATTTTTCTTTTTGAAAACGGATCTTTAAATATTCCCCAGTTGATCTCGATCGATGAGTTAACGATAGATCGTATATACGCGTGCAGAAACCGACCTGTAAATATTAGCGATTCGATTGAATTAACGGTCGACGTAACATCGCGTCGAGTAAATAGCATGGTATCAGGCATAAAAGCGATATATAAACGCCGACTGGCGGCTTCATCCAGTTCGCTTTTTAGCTCGTTTCGCCCTCCCCCCTCTCCCCCCTCCTCGCGAGCGGCTAACGCTATCTATTGTTTCTGCCGTACACCCGCATATCCAGTGCGATATATCTTTTCGACCCTCTTATTGCTGGGGGTAGTTTGTCATGTTAATTTCGCGAGTCGCGCGAGGGTGGTCGAGCTGGGCTTTTAACGCGCTGCCACCGTCCTAGCGGCAGGCGGGCGTCGCTTCCTCCGCTTCCATCCGTCCAAGCCGTTGCCGTCGCAGCGAGATGCAAATCTGCCCGACGCCGATGAAAGGGTTAACTGAACTGCCGGCCATTAATATGCTAATAGTTTTCGAGTCTCGCGATTTCAGCTTATGAGAGTGATTATCGTCGCGTAATGACCCAGAAACGCTTTTTCCGGGAGGGTACTTCCACTCCTCTCTCTCTCCCGAAAGCGCATATCCATACCTATATATCGCTCTTCGTTACGGCGGTTTTCCAATGCGATGGTTTATGACCCGCTTTGAACCGCACATGACGCGGATTATTATTTAGGCTGTTCCCTGGGAGAGAGAATGGTCGTCTACAGATGAGTTTCTTGAAAAGATTAATTAAAATTAATCTTGTGTCCGTCACGTTTTGTTAATGAATCAAATATTTTCATATTATTTACGATCTAGAGCACGCTGTCAACTGACCACCATTATGCCGAAGACAGATGCGGGTAGCGATAAAGATCCATTGAACGTCGGACACGTGACATCGCACACGCGTGACGCTATACATCACAATAGCGCATTCTAAACGTTACAAAATAATATTTGGAGAGGCGATTTCTTACGAGCACCCATATTACACTCGGTGACTGGGCTCGTTATCGCGCCTATAAAATTTCACGATCGATTAAAAAGATATGGTTCTTTGAGAGTTTCAAGTCTTTCTCTCTCTCTCTATATCTATATATACAATATCTCTCTCATCTTTATCGCGAGAAAACGCAGGAGCTTTAACATCTGGCCGTAAAAAAGGCGCCGCGGACGAGGTGCGCCATAACGGACAAACAGTTCGGTGCAGCTCCACAAAATATCCACATCGGCTCAACCGATACGTGATCTCGTTACAGCGACGGCTTAAAACTCCGCCATCGACGTTGCAATTCCGTCAGCGTGGCGCCCAGAATCGACGATGGGCAACGAGCGATGATAAAGATCCTTTTCCCGAGTTTAAGCCCACCCCCTCCCATCTTTACTCATTTTTTTTATACACGCAGGCATGAAAGCGATTTACACTCGGCCACCACCGGTGCCGATCTTCGAGGATGTCGATCTTGAAAACTCGTAAAGCCGAATGAGATTCACGCACTAAGCCGACAGATGATTAAACCTTGGTTTACTGCCGCGTTGGCGTTACGATGTTGCAAGAGGGGGTTGCGCGAAGGGCGCAATTGGAATTTCTCTCAGCGTGCGTGCTCCTCCATCAGTCGCGTTACCAGCGATAGCTTGTGCGTTCCATCGATCGTCCATCGTATAGGAGAGATTAGGCACGTATCTATTGGTAAATCAATTGTTGTAAATTCTAGTCGCTAGTCAGAATATTGAAATCCTAAATGTTTGAAAAATTTCCTTGTGATGACGTAGAAAATTCAATTCCAATTTTTTCCTAACTTTATATATAAACGTTTGGAAAATGTTGGAAAACTTTCTTTTGTACACAGTATAATTTTGACGTAGAATGATTTATTCAGATTATACATCAGGATTGTCATATTTCTCATCTTAAAATTTAATAATTTTTCCTTGATTTTCAAATAAAATTTTCTGACTTTTCGATTTTTCTGACTTTCAATAATATTTTGAAATTTTAATAGTATTTTCGTCCTGATTTGAAAACCGTTAAATATATTTTATTGAGAAATCAATTTAACATAGCAATGTTAATAATTAATATTAATGTTACTGACACTGCTTGCATTTTTAATTGTTAAGTTGATAATTTCAAAACTGTACTGTGTAATATACGTACACAAAATTTCTTTACAGTCAAGAATTTTAATTTTCCAAAAAATTCTGCAAAATTCCTCGATTTTCCTCAATTTTCCTGACCATTTTCAATTTTCCTGACAATTCCCTGATTTTCAGTTTTGTGACAACTCTGTATATACAGCGCATAACTTTTGATACTGAATATGCATGAATTTAATTATAAATGACTCGCTCTCGTGAATACGCGATTCCGCATTTTCGCGTCGAAATTTCACATGATAGCGCGCAATAATCACCCGGAGGACAAAGCGCTGTGCGATCACCGCGATTTCGCAAGGTATGAATACTGAAATAGACTCTGCGAATGCGATGATGGTGGAACGTAAAGCACGGTACGGCACATAAGTTGCCTATCTTCTCCCGACACTCGGTACCGGCTTTATGTGTTGGTCATAAACACGAATTAATTTCAATCGTTCTATGCGCGTACCTACGTGAACACGTGTGCGCCGTGGCGCGTATACGTGTTGTCGGTATGCCCACGTGTAAGTGCACGACAAGGGGAGGCCAAACATAAAACAATAATGGCGAAACATAAACGACAGAGCACTTAACACTTGGCACTTAAACAACTGGCAAATTGCTCCCTTGTCAGTCCAGCCTTAACCGAGAATTTAGGTGCCGGAACTTGACGAACGACCGCGTCCTAAATCGAAATAATCATCCGACGAATCGCCTAGTGTCTTTGTTCCTGGTCGGTGGTGTGGTCAATCTGACAAATATCCCCGAAACACAAACCACAAAACGATAAATCTCGGCACGATGCGTTAATGCGTATCCAGTTTCACCACAGAGTCAATACCGACCATTGTTTTCGCAGTTAAATATATATATAGAGGATAATTTAATTAATAAACGCTTAAACGTTAAGAAAATTAATATCTAATTAATTAATATTACATTTCTGATGAAAAGTACAAATATAAATTTAAAAAGGTATTTGTTCGAGATTGCATCTCATTACCTAAAACTTTTAATATGCAAGATACGAAAAAATGTGAATGAGAAAAAATACAACAAGTTATCATAAATTTTTTGTGGATCATGGATTCATGATCATGGCTTGTGCAATTAATAGAAAAATATACGAGATCGAGGGTCACCGAGGAATCCTATCGGGAGAAATATGTTCGATAAATTTTTTCTCCTTTTATAAGATGTAATGAAAGTCAAATAGCGGTCTGGCACCCCGCGCAGTTTAAAACGTTTTTTTTTCCAGGATGGCGAGGGGTACGGGTGACGAAGAGAGAAACATGGGAGCAGAGGGGGTGGAGGGCATATGGTGTGTCGCCACCCTTGTCACATATATACGATAGCCCCTACGGAAACTAGCACCCTTATTATCACCAGAGAAGCCGAATTGTCGGTGGGGTGTGGAGAGTCGCTTTTTAATTTTACAATATCCCCATAAAATATTCGCCATAACAGTAAAAGTAGACGAAGGCTAAGCCGTGATTTGCGAGCGAGCGATATTGCGGTGCCCTCTTTCCCCTCGGCTTGATTCTATCGTTTCATACATTTCGCCTCTTTGCACGACGAAAGAAATCTCGCGATGAAAAAGAACCTAACTAACGACGGATGTCTGCCCTATTCGACGAGGGGACACCGTGGCCGTTTTATGGGATTTAAGTGCACATCGTTCGCGAAGTCTGAAATCCAGATCTGAGCTCGGGGACAAACGGCAAAATCTCTCCGCCGGATTACGGAAAACGCGAAACGGCCCAGACCAACTGATCAAACAGACTCGAAGCTGTCGATTAAGATGTTTGCACAGCCACGCCTTCGCAGATTTCTGTCTCGCGATAAAGTACATAACTTCAGAAACACGTATAAACCTTGTTGTTATCTTCATCCGAGTGAGAACAGCACTTTTCATATCTGTTTAAGATTCGTTTATCAATCGATATTTAGAAGCTTACATTCTCGATAAAACGTATCGAAATTTCATAATATTTTTTTTAAACAAAATAATTGTAGAAATAACTTCGACTTTGATGAAACAGGCCTCTCGTTAGAAGTCTTCGTCTATCAAGATAGCGAAATAATCTCCATAATTCCTCAAACAGAGGTATAAAGATGCACCGATAACGAAAAATCTATAGGAAGACATAAACAGGAGGCTCGTAAAATCTAAACTCTCTCGCGCGCGAATGAACTCCGAATCTTCTGGTATTATCGATGATGGACTAGTCGCGCCCGTCGATACCGGTATCGGTGTCGAACGGAGCAAGACTCTACATAATATCCGTACGAACCGGTCATTATGCGATGGACGCGCAATGGCGAAACCGTTTGGCAAGAGCGAAGAAACGAACGAGTGAGCAACGAGTAAACCATTTTCCAGACGCGCATTACGCAGACGGCTTCGCCGCGCTCGAACGAGGAAATAAAACAAACCGGAGGTTTTGTGGCATACGATAGCACTACGCCACTACAATCGTATCGTACGCGTATACGAGCGGCTAGGTACTGCTCCGATAAATGCATGAGATAACGGTACGAAGGTATATCATTATCTCGTACGGCGGTAAAACTTTCCGCCTCGGGCATCGTATGCCATTCGGACGCAACCCTGCCAGGCAAGAGGGAAAGACTAGCCGTGAATTTTTAATTTTTATCGTCCCGGGAACGACAAATCCATTCCGGATCCGAGATCCGAAGGATAGATAAAGGACAATCCACCGCGGCTGCGAGTGAGCGCTTTTATTGCCGGATGGATCGCGCGATTCCACCGCGAGGATGCATTTTCGAGAGGTCATAACCCGACGGAAAGGACGGAAAACGATCGTTAATTTTTCATTCTTATCTTCGCACTGTTATTGTACAGAACGTACGACGAAAGATACTCCTCTTAGATACGAAAAGATTGCTTCATCGCTAGAATCACTCTATTTTGACTTAATTGCAAACATTTCAATAAATTAATCCTTCGCTGGCAACCTAAATTTTAATTTTTGTGTCAGTAATAGAGATCTTGAAGAAACAGCAAATTTTTTATTGTTCCGGATTATACAATGTAAGAATTTGAAAAACTTTGTTATACTAATCAAAATTTTAACGAGTTTTTATTATCATAGAAGTCGATATTTTACTTATTTTTTACATATTTAAATTGTCTGTCAATATTCACATCAAATTTATCTACAAAATTCACAATCAAAATATCATTAGTACCTTTAAAAATCCCAATTGCCGGCGGAAGATTAAATTACATTGAAAAGCATTAATAATTTGTCAATTATATTGTACATATCATACACAAATAATAATATCGACTTTTTATTCAATTCCAATGCCATCAACAAATCTGCCATAGTATACTAATTAAGCATAATGATTGGTCTACTCGTAAGCAAATAATTACATTGTTTCTTGGTCTTTAAAAAAAAATATCTTATTTTTATTATTATTTAACAGCGATGTGTGGTATGTGCCATAAAGAATAGCATTTACGAAACGCGCCGGTGGTACGACAACTTCTGGACGATCGGGGGACGATTGATGATCCCGGATGAGTGACGAGAGACGGATCGCCTCGTCGAGATACCACGGGGGAGGCTTAAACGAGTATTTATGTCCGTAAACGAAGGGAAGAGTTAAGCGTACCGCTGGAAAATAAATAACGTCGTATGCGCGGGAACGGGAAAATCCTGCGGCGCTTGCGTGTTCTCCAACGGTACGCAGTATGTAAAATCTCTTTCTGCGTCGTGTCAGAGATTAGAGAAAACGTACACAAAGTAGAGATATGAGCGTATGCGGACCAGTAGTTGCTACAAAGAATTATTTGCAATTCTGTGCACGTAATGTGATATCGCTTAAAAATTTTTCCATTATGTTCTCCAATTAAAGATGATCGTTGATAGATTCAGCGTCGTAAATGTAAGATTAAAGTATCAAATATATCGATATATATATATGTATATTTAATACATAGTGATTATCCATAAAATTATATCTATCTATTCTTTTCTTCGTTAAACGAATGCGTTCTTCAGATTTTATTACAACAATTTGACTGTAATATCGTAAAGGTTGTGGACACTAACCTTCGTTCGTTACAGTGAATATTTTCATCGTGATCATCAGTGCGCGTTAACCTCCACCCCTCTCTCAATGATCACGAGGAACTTTCGTTTCCGTGTAGCATTATGCACGTGGACGTCATTAAGAGCCAGGCTTTAAAACAACCTCTTACGCTTTACGACTTTCTGCGAGCGAGCGTGTTTCTCTTCGTATAATGGTCTCGTGGAAGCGTACGCGCGTGTCAAAAGTCGAACAAAAATCGACTGCTTCATTGATTTGTTTAGATCAACACAGATCGCTAAACTACGCGTACAAATTGATAAAAATTACCGGGCACGTTTGCAGGAGTTAGACACGCGCATCGTTATCAATGATGAGATCATGCAGTTGTCACGTTTATGAAACAAGATTGCATGTGATAATTCGCAAAAAATAAAGGGTGTAGTCAAATCCATCATCCCTCTTAAGAACCCCATTTATTTAGTAACTTTGTACTTTTTCGCGTCAAACTTGTATTCTATGAGAGCGACTCTGAAAATTCTTGGGCAAAGACGAAACATTGTCGACATCCTTAGTCCCTGTAATTAGCTAATTACATCGCATTCTGCGCATCGCGTATATATAACCCGATTAACCGCATTAAATTGTCAAGTCGTCAGCAAAAATTTTAAGAGGGTTCAAGATCCGGAAATTCTCCCACCTTTGGAGAGTAACAAGAGGGTAATCATAATTTCTGTCTGGGCGCCAGCGAAAGAGACAATATTAATTATACTCCTGTAATAACCAGATGCACTTCGTATGGAGTTTCTCCCTCCATTTCTCTCTTTCTCTCTCTTAACGCTAATATAAATGGTATTCATCAGCAGAGCGCGAACGCATTATAAACCATATATAAGATTCCATCAGCATATATCTCTCGGAGAATAATCCGCGGAGTGGGGACCTCGAGGGATTAAAAGACGGGGTGGTATGAGGGAACGGCGAAAGGGGGAGGCCTATTAACGAGTACATTAAAACGTATAAACCTCACGATGTTCCCCGAAACGAGTCAGTCGCCGCAGTGTATTCTCCCGCCAGTAATTTACGAGGTACCGGAGACGTCTCTCCTCGCCCATCCTCCCTCTTTTTCACCGCTCTTTCGCCGTCTTCTATACCCGCCGGTTCCTTTCGTTCTGTCCATTTTTTATTGTTCTCCCAGTTGCCCCCGGCTTCCGACTCCTGGTTAGGCGCTCGTTGAACGCCTCCACCTTCTCCTCTCGCGAATCTCTTCAGTAAGGCGGTTGGTCGCCTGTTCTCTTTATTCCGTCGCTCATTCGACCTCTTCTCGGTGCGCTCGGCAAAAGAATTCAGGAGCTTTAACGATTCTCCGACCGGCAAACGAGGCTGGCTTACTGCGTGGGCTTAAAGGATGATTTCCTGCGCGTGATTTTCACGAAAAAGGATCAGACGATGCTTTTCGTTCTCCCGTCTTCTCGAGCGACATTTATTTCATTTCGTTGAACTGCTTGGTGCGTCAAGTCATTTCTTTTCTTTTACCTTTTCATTATTTACTATTAGTATATATACGATAGCATTTAATGATTACAAATTATATACAAATCTTGAAAAAAAATAGTGGTATTTTTTTCTAATAATGAATTGTGTGAACACAACTTTTTTATTAATTTTAATATCGGTTCAACTTACTCTTCATTTTTTTTCTATTTCTAAGAATAAGGTTAAAGTTAATCTATATATTAATAAAAATGAATATATCAGCCAATTAAGCTTGTTTTTTTTTTTCAAAATAAGCAACTGCGAAAAAGCAACAATGCGTTTCATGCAACAATTAAACTGATTGTAATCGAGAATTGTCCGAGAGAATTCGATTGCAATCTGTTTTCTGATTGATCGATCACCACGAGGTGCACGATTATCTAACTTAATTAATCGATAAGCGGATGTGGAGCGCGGATGCGAGGCGAAGGGATATCGCGTTGGTGGCGATGGCAGCGACTGCGAAAGGCACTTCGACAAATCGTCAATCAGATAGAGAGAGGCGGTTACGCTGGACTTTGCAGTTTTATATACGGTAACGTAACCGCAGCGAGACGGTGAGACACCTGCGCGGTCCCACACCGATGCGGATCTACTGTGAACGCAACCGGTCGTAATGGTGATTTAATTCCTAACACGTGAGATCGTCGTCATAGATGCCGCGCTTTTTAGGTGGCTTAATGGCCACTTGACACACGCACTCAGGGGTACGAGTGTCAAAAACCCGCGCAGGTGCTCTCAAAATACGTGGAATGACACATCAAACACGCCAGGTCGTAATTTTGTCGAACGAAATTAGCGTGGCGATGACTTTTCCGGGCCACATGCACCGCATACAAAGATTGATATCTAAATAAAACGTATGAGCTTTGTAGAATTTAGGGTGTTCGAGAATGACCGTATGTACCGAATTAATCTTGCGAAGTTTAATTCGAGCGATTCGGCGGTTTTATTCTTCCTACGAGTACACACATGGGGGTTGTTCGGACTGGAATAAAGCACGGAATCAGTGGCAATCAGTATCAATATTTTGCCAGATATAAATTACGCTTAACTGGACACTCTGCGAAATCAAATAAAATTGACGAAGTCACTATTTTGAACCCTCCACTGACAACATAAATTTTAATTCTTCTGTAAGCAATAGGGGTCTTCGACGAACAGCAAATTTTTTATTGCTTCATATAGAAATATGAAAAAATTCTGATATCTTTGTTAAACGAGTTTTTTTCATCACAGAAATCGAATTATATTTTATTTATTTGTTATAGATTTAAATTTATTTACTAAAATTTACAATCAAAATATTGATCGCGTCTTTAAAGAAAAACTCCAATGGCCGACAGAGGGTTAAGTATCTAAATTTCAACGTTTAATGATAAATAAAATCTCATCTCTTTTTCATTTTATAATTTTGGAACTTATCTCTATATACAAATTTATCTTATCTCTGCATTATTTCATCATTGTATTGGTTTCAAATTTAAAAAGAGTTTTTAACTTGTTCAACTTTACGCACGCATACTTATTACACTTAAATTTGTTTCATTACAATCGTCCGAGTCCCTAATTGTGCCCTTCGAGCGAAATTCAATTACATCTCGCCCTTCCGTCGCGTTCGCCTGTCATATTTCATGTTCCAAACGACCGCCGGATACGAAGAGCCAGAAAAGAAAAAAAAATCTAACGAGAGAACGAAAAAAACGGTAGGCGCCGGACGATTTCGCGGAGGAAAGTGATTATGAATGATACGCGGCAATATCCACCCTTACCCATCGGGCAGAAATTCACTTGCCGAGGAAATTAAAAACAGTCATCCAACGCCGGGCCCGCTAATGGCAGGCATCGTTCATGTCAATATGGGCCATTGCCCGTATTACCATATTACGCTTAGGATAGCACCGGCGGCGCGTATTTTCCTCGTCGGGTATTGCTTATAAATACTAGCAATTACAAAACAGGGTAGCTTCTCTTTCGCGCCCCTCCCACGCTCTTTTTTTCTCTCGATGTAGGATGGAAACTCGATTATATATATAGTACGCACTCGGCGTTCCCTCTCGCAATCTCGTTAACGTGCGTGCGAGCTTATCTAAACGCTTTTATTTTATTCCTCATCATATCCTCGCGTCCATCGACAATCTCCATCGTTCGCGGCCTTAAACCGTGTATCGTTATACACGATTAAACTCTGTGTGTCGCTACAAAAACAACGTATAATACTATTTACGAAAATGAAATGGTAATTTGCGGAAAACGTTTCGCAAAAAGTCAGACTTTAATATATATTTTCGTTTCATTAGAATTTAATTAATATTCCATTTTGATATTTTTCAACGAGAGAGAGAGAGAGAGAGAGAGAGAGAGAGAGAGAGAGAGATGCTCCTATAAGTTAATAAAACGGAAAATTTAAATTATGTGTTCTTTTGATGAGAACTGTCATTTGATATCGTCATTGCATTAAATGATATGTACTGAAACAAAGAGGAATCGCAGCATAATTGCATTAGCATCAATACATTATTGTACGAACAAATACGCATTTATTCGATGGGCAAAATCGAAACAAGCGCGATGCATCCGGACAAATAAAATATTGCTCTGCATGCGCGAGCGAATGTTCACTGTCGACCTGACATCGACTCGATTTTGTACGCTGCAGAGCACAATGGCAAAAACGGCACGTGTAGCCTCAAGACTTCCGATCAATTAACTCCACTTTCAATTCGTGGGACGATTAGGGACGCGTCGTGCTCTTATAGTTGTTAGCCGTGTAACCATCTCACCATTTTTCCTTCCCCTTCGCGCCGCCCGCGCGAGTACGCCACCCTCTTAGCACCCCTGTAGGATAGAGAGGATCGAAGCATATTGACGGCCGATGGCGTTCGACCGTGGCACGATACATAGCTACAAGGGTGCTCGAGGGATGCGAGAGTAAATATTAAAGCGCGTCGCGCGGAGTCATCGGACCGATAATGATTGTCGCCGAGTAGACATACAAGCGTGCTCTTATTATAGTTGAGGAAACGAGGATTCGACAGTCATGGGAGACACTTCTAATGTGTCCGTAGTTGTTCGAAAGACGAGAATCATTTCGTTCACAGAAAGGTAGAGAAAATAACGCTCCCTTCGAGTTATAGAAGCAAGATTAGAACCGATAAAAAGATATTGTATTTATTTATTCGATATAAATACTACAAGTATTTGATACTTCTCGATGAAATGTATATTCAAATAACAATGCGAACAAAGATATTTTCTCATTATTATTATAAGTGGAGGAAAGGTATTCAAGAGCTTTTGAAAGTTTCCAAATAATTCAATCATTGAAAGGAATGACTTGAGAATATTAAAGATTCTTTAAAGTCTTGAAAATTCTAAAAATTCTTAAAACCTTGTAAGTTTTATAAAAGACTACTTAGAATATGATTGGAAAAAACGCTCAAGCTTTCAATATAGAAAGAGAATGTTATAATCTAAAAGATTCTGGAAAATAAAGGTGAATCACCATGATTGTAAGTGGCATCGTAGCGAAGTCAATTAACAGCAACTATCGTAAATTACAGAAGGATATAAGTACGACGGGGTAATGGACTCTGCTTCGCGTATGCATTTACATGATTGAATATTCATGGAAAATGCATAGAAGCGAGTCGTCCTTGCTTGTGTTTGCACAGAGGCGATCCTAACTCTGTCGAAGCATAATATCAAGCGCGGTGCAAGAACCCGTTCAAATATCATTCTTCGCCATAATACACGGCGCGAGATGCAGGTAGCAATTTCATTCTGCTGTTTCTTCATATTTACAGCATCCACACACTCGCAACTATCGAAGAAATGACATTCAAAACATTGTATCTTTTTCTAACATATATTTATCTGTCATAACTAAAATCGATGAAGAAACAAATAAAAAAAATTTTGTTTCGATTACAACAAGTATAAAAAAATATATAAATATCAAATAATCATATATCTTCGAATAAAAAAGTCCATGCGTTGAAAGTAAAAAGCTATAAATTACGCGCGCGCGTGTGTATGTGTGTGTGTGTATGTGTGTGTGTGGATTTTGTTGCGTAGAAGCTTTTAATACTTTTCCCAGGGAGAGATCAAAATCACATCTCACTATTAAAAATTTTTTTTCCTCTGGCGTACATCTTCTGTTTTATCATTACTATCAAAGAATGACTAACTGCCGTTTATAATGCGAACGTATGATGCGTGCAGAGATACCGCAGGTAGACACGCCTACTGTGTACATGTGTCCCGAAAGCGGCCTTAATAATAGCATGCGTTTCACACTGCGCCGCTCGAATAAACTTTACAAAATATCACACCGAGGGGGCCAAGCATGGCCATTCTCTCCGCGAGACGCGGCTAGCAAATGAATCAGAAAATAGCGGCGGGAGCTTCCCACACGTGTCGAGTCACGTGTTAGATAATTAGATATTCTTTAGGCCGTGCGTTAGACCGCGCATGGTGTTCCATTAGATCGGAGTTCGACTCTATGTCGATCGAGCCTCTCATCCCCTCGCGATTTTTCTTAAAAGTGCTGTTTCCTTATTCGGTAGATCTAATGGTCAGATAGCGTGTCAGGTAGAAATGAGATATCGTTTGACTCATCGGCTCTTAACGGAAGTTTTATTACGAAGCATCTCTTGTAAAGGAAATAGCGTGAAATTAATTAATTACAGCGATATATACAATTTATCTGAACGTTTAACAAAAAGTAAATCATTGGTAAATATAGAATATTATTTCCAGATGAAAATGAAATGTTATACATTACACAAGAAAATTATTGTTAGTCATTCGAAATTGTATTTATTGTATTATTGCAATCTAAAATAACACTTATATATTTGTGTTACATATAAAATCATCCTAACGCATTATCGTGATTATTCGGTGATCGAAAAGTTACCTCAGTTAATGAAAACTCGACAGGCATCGTAGACAATTAACGTTTTGCACATTGATTACAAAATACAGGAATACAGGGAGAAAATTATGATATAACCTGATTTAGCTTGAAATAACTGTTGATCGTATAAATGAGGTAGAGATAAATTATCGCGAGACTTTATCCATCAGAAATTCATATCGATTAGTGAAAGTATGACGAACCGTCGAAATAGACGAAACACGTGTACTGTAATATATACATATATGCCATCATGTAAATCGTCGATTGATGTTGGATACATTTGACACTAGCCATGGATCGCACCGTTAAACGGTATGATTCGGATTAAACAAGCCCGATGGGTGGAGTAAATTTCGGTCGAGCGGTGTAAAATGGCATTTTGTAACGACGCGAGCATTGTGGTGCGGTCACGACTTGGGGATTAATGCATCCTGGGCTTTACATTTCATTGGACTCGCGGGTTCGACTCCCGTTCGCGTTTATACGTACATAAATGGAGGCGTTAAACCGACTGCCTGACAACTCTGATAATTGCCTCGCGCGTAAAATCCGTTACGAGCCTTGTTTGTCAGTTTCGCTAACGTATATTACGCGTTGCCGTACCCTCTTCTACTCTCCTATCCGCTCCTGTCGTGCTTTTCGCGTTACAACACGCTCTGTTCGACTTTATTGGCTGTGGAGATGAGATCGAGGTTTCTTATACCGACTTCCGTTCCATCGATTCTTTCAATAAGGACTAACGAGATGTCTGTGCGATAAAATAGTAGCGGTTATGACCATCTTATACCATATTTCTTGAGATAATGTAAACTTAAAAAAGTAATATTATCGTAGCAAATTGATTTATTTTTTTTAATATACTAGCAATGATATTCTTTCATTTAGCTGCGAAATTTACTATTTATTTTACATTATCACTTCCAATTTGCGATTAAATTCTATTTTCTGTGTGATTCTACGTATATAACAAAATGGTAAATGTCTTATTTAATTCAACGAATTTCAATTTCAAGAGTAATCAGGTTACATGATTTATAGATGAACGCTTTTCGTGTTCATCGATGAATATTGTGTTGTAGGAATCCATTTTCCAGCCGTGCAATTCCATTGAATGAAGACGGCAGCGTTAATTTATCGGCACGACATTTGCACAGTTCGATTATTCCGCGCATTGTAAAGGCCAATTACAACGTAATCTCTCTGTCCGTTGTATGCCGCGCGTTGTGCGTGCCGTAAACTAGTGACCGCGCCGGTCAAACGCGACCGGCGCGTAATACAGGAATAAATACAACAATTACCGATGTATTGCGGTGCCGTGACGCAATGCAAATTATGCGCTTTCGTGTCGCATTAGACGGACGCGGCCGTTCCCGAGCGTTGTCCCGCACTTACGAGAAATTAATGTAAACACGCGCACGGTAGTTATGGTACGTGTACGCGTCCGTCCGTCTATTACCGCTGTCGGATGCACGCGGCGCTCGTCGACTCCTACGCAAACAGTATTGTTTGGAAACGATTACGAAAAGAAATCGAGACCAGCCGATGAAATAACAAACGCACCACAAGATTACTCGCGCGCGCATGCGGTATTACATCGGCACGTGTCGTAATCTGTCGGGATGATCAACTATCAAAATAAGCCAAAATGTACTCATCGCACGTCATTTTACGAATGGCTTCTGGGCATGTATTATAGAACTATTCGAAATGCATTCCGATCGAAATTGTTCAATCATTTCTTACATTTTTATTGCATTTTCTAGAGAAAATGAAATAATTCCGATCGGAATCTATTCTAAATAGTTCCATAATGCGTACCTGCGAATCAAATAATACGTGTTACAATTCCATCAGAAGTAAAAACAATCCAATTCTAAAGAGTTTAATGTAATCAAATCAAATGCGAATTGATGGAAGTGCAGTAAATGTTAATTGATTTATTACGCACTTATTTATTTCACTATGTATTTTTACTGTTATAATATCCTGGGAAGGGTAGAAAAAGGCGCAGACGTTAAGTGAAAGTAGGTACGAGGGATGGTTTCCGGCTAACCGCCACCGACTCTCATCCCTTTCAACGAACTTCCACCCACCAAGTGATTAAAAACAATTACCGTTTCATCGGACCCTTCTAACCTGCGTAATGAGCGTCCTGTTGCCGGTAAAGAGAAAAGAAATTGTGACAAATTTTCTACAAATTTATAAAGCGCTTTAATAACGCGGATGCTTCTAATTATATATCAAGA
>Ga0157364_1000994_pt1 | contig 22684 bp, 17 predicted proteins | sample AttsexASBM2_FD_111476 | JGI IMG/M metagenome (GOLD analysis project Ga0157364, IMG submission 111476) | Fungus gardens microbial communities from leaf cutter ant in Ribeirão Preto, State of São Paulo, Brazil - Atta sexdens ASBM2 | ecosystem: Host-associated > Fungi > Mycelium > Unclassified ...
GAACTTCCGAGAAACTTACTTACTTTCGCAGAATGCGAGTCGGCCGTCGCGGCCGAGCGTAGTTTGTACGACGATGAGATCAGCCGTGTGCGGCACACGGTACAAAACGTTTCGGCAACCGCGAGCGACTTGGAGAAACTGGTAGTTGTACACGACAAAAAGGTTAGTAAAATGGCGTCATATCAATGAGCGCCGCACTGTCCGTGCTTCCAACACGTTCCCAGTGATGCCACCCTTTGTCATAGCGACCGTGCCACAGCTCGCCCTGAGAGTCGCTGAGAGCCGCGTGCAGAGGTTAAGCCCGAATCCAATGGGCGGTACTGATTCCACGGTCACGAGATTACTGCTGACTGCTACTGACAATGACGTGACGTCCGTCGTAGACTTGGATATGTATACGAGCAGCGACAGAGAGAGAACGAGATGCAGACGCGGAATGACAATGAACGCGATGTCGCTCACTCCAGTCACCAGTGCTCAGGGCCGTCGTACGATGATACGGTGACATCTCTCGCGGACGCACACGCGTACATTCAACGTGGTGCCCGCGATACCCCCCATCCCTTGATCCCTTATTCCAAAAATGACACGCGACCGGTAAACACGACCGGCGAGCGATCAGCGAACCGGCAGCGACGACGACTCGAAACTCAAAACCGTCGAATGTAAATTCTCTGATCAACGAAACTCTTGATATCTTTTGGCACTTTGTTCGCGCGCGAACAGCCCTGTTTATAAATGTGCCAATAAACGCGTCTCTAATGTTGTCCAGATGGATTTTGTATGGCTGCAAAAAGAAACGTATCATTTAACTACTTTAGCCACTCAATTAGTACCTAAAATTTTTCATTGGACAATCATTAAATGTACTTAGCGGACTCAACAATTAAGTGAGCATTCGCTGTTATTGATGTATTCTTTTAGCTCAACCAATCAGAATTTTAGATCTAGAAGAATACATCAATAGCAGTGAGCTTACTCAACTTGACAGTGGTAGTTTCCACCAAAGATTTAAACCAAATCAGAATGTAAGAACCAAACAACTACTGTCGAGCAGTTTCCTTGTCGTTCGATTGTAACAGGGGAATACTTGATTGGTCCTTATATTTTGATCCAGTTTAAACTTTCGATGGCCATTGTTGCCTGCTGAATGCACCTATTGTGAATGGCTTGTGGACAGAATCGAACGTAGAATACGTAGATATGATATTAAGCATTGGGTACATTTAGAACGATGACTATTCACTGAGTGCTCAATGAACTCTTTTGTCTGATTGGCATATTCCATTAGATCCTAAAATATAAATCAATCAGATAAAAAAGCTCACTGAACGTTCAATGAGCTCTTTCTGATTGGCATATTTTATTAGAATCTAAAATATAGACCAATCAGATAAAAAAGCTCATTGAATGCATCCATTGGCTGCATTCAGCGGACTCAACAGTTAAATTAGCTGCTATTGATGTATTTTTCACATCTAAAATGCTAATTGAATAAAATGCTAATTCTAAAATCACACCAATAACAGCGAGCGCTCACTCAACTGTTGAGTTCGTTGAACGCAGTCTTTGTATCTACAACACTCTGATTCCGATCTAAAGCCGTATATATATATCCACGATGCTAGAAATCGGTCCGAGACATCGGATGAAGAAAGAATTGACCAACTGCATTCTAAAACCCATCGAAAAAAAAAATGTTGCATCTTTCTGTGATCGACTGTATGCTTGTTAACAATTCTGATTGGGCGTAAACGTGCACACGAGCATACCCTTGTAGTTATAACATGAACATATCCTTATTTTTAAAGTCATATCACACTACCGTCTCAGATTCTACAGACTGACCCAACTGTCGATTCTGACTGTTAATCCTCAGCGGATTAATCATAGCGAGGCGCTGACTGATTGGATCAGCCAACTTGCGTTTAGATTCGAGTTTATTTTTTGAGTTAGCGTCGTCAACGATTTAGAATCGATAGTCTCCGATACGGCCTTTAGATGAAGTCCATTTAACGCTACATGTTTCGAAACTTTTGATTGACTAATTGGAAGAAAGAATGTTATTAACCAATCAAGAAATGCTTCGAAGCATTTATAGCATCAAGTGGATCATAGCCTATATCGGACCGTGTATCCTTGTATAAAGGATAAATAAGTATAATCCTTGTATAAAGGATAAGGCCCTATGCACAAGAAGGAATAAGAAATCAAGAATAAAGAATAAACGATTTCAACCTATCATAAATCGTGTATTCCGATGTATCCGATTTCTAATAAGTTGAAATCGTTTATTCTTTATTCCTAATTCTTTATGCTAGTTGCAAACCAGCGCGAGGAAGTTAGTCGCAATATCCAATGTACATTTACCGATATTTTCATTCTTAAAAAGTGTTTATATTGGCCGTAATCGTATGTCATAATCTGTAAAAATTGACCAATCACCTTTGAATATTCCATTCTTACAGTCAAATGGGAGGAGAATACTCGACTATGATTAGTCAATTCTTACAGATTACAGCATACGGCATATCATTACAGCCAATATAAACGTTCCCTAAAGCTATACGCTCATTGGATATCGCGAAAATTATAAAAGTGAGCGAATTTACTAGAATACTGATTATTTCATTGATCAACATCAATAAATTTGTTCGCTTTTGTAATTTTCACCTTATTTGAAAATACAGAATTGACTCTCTGCTATTTGTGCGCAGAACCTAAAGGTGCCTTTTTATACCGACGCTCAACGCTTATTTTCGGCGTCAAAATAAGTCACGTAATTGATCAAGTAATCTATTTTGAAATTGAAAACGAGCGTCGATCGCTAACATAAAAAAGCACTCTAAAGGTACTTTAAGGTCGGAATCAGACTATGCATTGAAGATTGAGATTAAAGATTGAAATTTCACCAATGAGGACAAAGAAGTTTTGGCTCCTTTTGTTCTGATTGGTCAAACTTTAATCTTTCAATCTTCAATTTCATTTTTCAATGCGTAGTCTGATTCCAGCCTAAAACGATACATGGGAATACTTGGATGATATTTCCAAATTCAGCTCTATTGTGTTTGAAATGCAGCCAATTTTAGAGATATTATAGGGAAGTTGCATGATTGCGTCTAGAATCAAGATCAGTCGAGAATATACGTCATGCAATATTTCGCATTTACGAACATACTCTAGAGTGTATATATACGGATAGAATGTGTGCGAGTGCGTCGACGCGTATCACGTTATCTCGCTCTTCGTATCTCGTGTATATCACGTTTGTTGATGCTACTCGCCTCTCTCGCGATTCTTTTACGGGCGGCAAAAGCAAGACACGCCGGCGTTTCGACAGGAGGTTTCTCACATACGCGAACGACGTTAAACGGGCTCGTGATTACACGTCTTAGGAAATCTCTAGGGGCAGAATCGCGGAGGGTCTCTGTGCCTGTGCGCGACACACGGACGGTCGGACGTTGTCATTTGAAAACGGAAGCCATCTTGTGGCCGAGGCTCCCATATCACACGGGGAATAATAGTTCCACAGCTATTTGTTCCGATAAATTGCTTTGTATCTCACCAAATACGTCTAGACTATGCATGAACCATTTTATCACACGTTCACATAGCCATGGCTGCGACAAGAAAGTTGCAAGGTGAGGAGAAAGTGTTACCAGCGTGTTTACATTTGGATATATCGCTCGTTCCTGTTTCTTGCCGCGGTCGCCGCTGCATTGGACTGGACGAACCGTCCGGGTCGTCGCGCGCTTTTACCCTTTGTCGCCGGTCTCCCGCAATTCAGCCATCAAGGCGCTTTTGTGAATCGCGCCAAGTCGCTCCGCCGACTCGGCGCGATCACGAACAGCACGATTCCCGGCATACAACATATCGCGAGGCGCCAATTCAGCGTCATAGCCCAAATGGCTATAACGGCTTACAATGACGCGGACGACCTGGGTTCATGGACTCTACTTCGCTTTGTCTCACTTACCTCCTACAACCACGATGGGTCTTCCATCGTGTAGAACATGACGGCTTTTTATTTTGTCAGCATAACCTTTAAAGATTTTAAACTTCAACTTTTTTAATTAACTACAATAGTGCGAGCCATACGCTGTGTATCTTGAAATCTGTTTCACCATACTTAAGCCTGTCCTTTGTCATTATACTGGATTGCACTAAAACTTCCTATTCCTTTGACTTTCGCCAAACTTCATATATTTGTTTCTTTTACGTACAGTGCATACTAGTTCGGTTACAAAGAACAGATTTCTTGCTACAAGTTATTTATGTTTTTAGGTAAAATGTGAATGTTCTTTATTCCAAGATAATTATGTAAGAATGAAAATTATTTTCTGTTGTATTTTTTGTGATCGTTGAATATATATATACTTTGGTTGCGTTCTGTTATTCACTGCGAGTTATTAAAAATCTAGTTCACGTTATTATATACTATATATTTTCAATACTTGTAGAATGCTTTCCATTTGGTGACACAAATCAACACGAATATCAATCTATCTTTCTTGATATTCAATCAAGAAAAATAAGAATGTTTGTATTGAATTGTCAGTAAATGGAACTTGTAGTGAATACATAACAAAACTTAGTCTTTGTTTTCTTTTTTCTTCGTCCATCAAGCACAATTTATCAAGAGATCCTGATAACATCCTTAAAATGTCCCTTGGAAAGTCTATGAAGATTTTGCTCATAACGATCCTATTTATAATATATGTTATCATCTTTTTTTTTTTAAATTGTGATGTAAATATAAATGTGAAACTTATATGAAATTATTATTTATAATTTTTATTTTATGTGAAGAATAAATTAATTATAATATTAAGTGAAACTTCAATTTGTCACTTTTGGCCAAAAAAACAAATTAAACTTTGGAAATAATTTATACAATTTATTTATAAATCAAAATAAGTATTGGGAAAAAAGAAAACTGATAAATAATTTTGTTATTTTTTGTATTAAAATCTGTTCTATTTTAAATAATTTTTAAGTGAAATTAAGCAGTTTATATCAAGGGACTAAATATAAAACAATGTAATAATTCATTTTATATCATTTCAGGTGAAATAGATCGGTGCCTTAAAAAAGTAACGGAAGGTGTGGAAACCTTTGAAGATATTTGGCAAAAAGTTCATAATGCCACGAACAGCAATCAGAAAGAAAAGTACGAGGCTGATCTCAAAAAGGAAATCAAGAAACTTCAAAGGTTACGCGATCAAATTAAGAGCTGGATCGCGTCGGGTGAAATAAAGGATAAGAGTACGCTTCTGGACTATCGGAAGTTGATTGAGACTGTTAGTATATTTGCATGTAACATGTATTTCTGACGAGTTAGAGCAAAATACATTAGAATAAATAAATTGTAAGTAAATTATATAGTAAATATTTTTATGCTTTATAGCAAATGGAAAGATTTAAAGTTGTAGAAAGAGAGACAAAAACAAAAGCTTATTCTAAAGAAGGTTTAGGCGCTGCTCAGAAATTGGACCCAGCTCAGAAGGAGAAAGATGAGGTTACTAATTGGCTTGCCAATTCCATAGACGCTCTCAATCTGCAGGTACCAGTTTTCGTATTGATGATGTTTTGGATAAATTTTGATAATGATTGAATATAAGTTGCTGTAACACGTTTATCATTATTTTTGATGTAGATGGATACATTTGAATCGGAAATAGAATCGTTACAAGCGGGAAAGAAGAAAAGGATAGACAAAGATAAACAAGATAGGGTGGATGAATTGAAGGCAAAGCTCGACAAACACCGCTACCATATCCGTAAATTGGAGACATTATTACGTATGCTTGATAATATGTCTGTCGAAGTCAATACAGTAAGCGTTTTCAGATTGGCATAATATGAAGCGATCATATAACAAGTTATATTAGATAATTCTATTAATTTCTCTATGAAATTCTTAACAGATAAAGAGGATAAAGGACGATGTTGAGTATTATATCGAATCTTCGCAAGATCCCGATTTTGAGGAAAACGAATATATTTACGATGATATTATCGGCCTTGATGAAGTTGAGTTGTCAGGAGTTGGCATCCCCTCGTCAGCAACAACAGATAGTAACAACAGCAATGAAACCGGAGGAACGCCAACCTCAACTAATTCCTGTACTTCGCCTATACCATCGCCGTCGTTGAGCTCCACTATGCATAACCATTCGAGCGATAGTTCTACAGATAATGACAAGAAAACCAAGGTGTGGGTCCTTTCATTCTCCATTTTTATTCGAGAAAGTCGAAAAGGGGATCGATACCTCATTTTCGAAGGAATCAAGCCATACAGAATTGAGAAGTACAGATCGATAAGCCTTGTCGAGATCTACTTGATACGGATATATGGAGCATCGCTTTCAATGTCTTTGATTTCAGCCTGTGAAACCAACAGCAGTCAGGCCGCTACTGAATACGCAAGCGAGCATTCCAACCACGGGAAGCACTGCCACCATAAAATCGAACATGTTATCGAGCAGCACTCCAAGCAAAACCATTCCCATGACACCTAGCCATAGCTCGCCTAGTTCTACGAGCAATCACATTGCCACGACTAATGCCGGCAATTTCGCCACCGTAGCTGCCTCGCACAGCAATTCGCAAGCCATCCATTCTACCTCCAATAAAACATCTAGTAAGACATTTCGTTTTTTTCTTACACGACTAACAATTCATGTGGAATGTTCTGATAGATCAATTTGCGCTTTCACACGTTTCACTACATTTCTCAGTACATAATATTAAATCTTTTTTTTTTTTGTAGCTCACAACAGTGAGAATAATATCTTATCATCATCATCTACGTCCAGTGTTACGTCGAATGTGCCGCAAACGATTGCGCAACAGCACAATAATAATCCGGCACCGGCACAGACGACGCACGTACTGCACAGTCAACAGAGTCAGAATCACAATAGTGAAACGGAAATGACTACACCGATACCGCCATCTTCGTCGCCGCAGTCGTCGGTCAGCAGTAGATCCTCGCCGATGCCCGCAAACTCCTGCTCGCCAGCACCGTCCACTGCCAATGGTCTCATCCCTAAGCTTCCTGATGGAAGCATGTCCTCTTTAAAATCCATTGCCCAACAAGTAATTGTCCGAGCAGGTCTCGAGATACCACCTTCCGAGCCGAATAGAAACATCTTTGACAGTGCCAAGACGAGCAACAGTAGCAACAACAATGCCACGTCGGAAGCACACATTCCTCCGCTGCTTGGGGTCGCGCCCTTGGGGCCTGTACCATTACAGAAGGAGCACCAGTTGCAGTTCCAAATGATGGAAGCCGCCTACTATCATATGCCACATCCGTCTGACTCGGAAAGATTACGTTCATATTTGCCGAGAAATACATGCACCACGCCACCTTATTATCAGCAGGTACATTTCTTTAGTCCGATGCTAAAGCAGTGGCTGCGTTCAATAGAAAAAGTAACTTTGCATCTGTTGTAAAAATTTTTAATATGATTGGTTTTGCTTTAGTTCCTTATTGGATTTAAATGTATAAACCAATCATATTGAAGAATTTTACAAGAGTTGCAAACTTTTTCTGCTGGATGCAGCCATTAATTCTCTCTCCGCGTAGCGAACAACTACACGGATTGACGCTACTAATGCACACATGTGCTGCTGTTTAGGTTCAGCTTCCCCATTCGGATACTGTGGAGTTCTTCCAACGCCTTTCTACGGAAACTTTATTCTTCATATTTTATTATATGGAGGGGTCTAAGGGGCAGTATTTAGCAGCAAAGGCTTTGAAGAAACAAAGTTGGAGGTTTCACACCAAGTATATGATGTGGTTCCAGAGGCACGAGGAACCGAAAATTATTAATGAGGAATACGAGCAGGTTAGTGTATCTTTTTTTTAACTCGTCTAAAAATCATTTAAAATGAGCAATTTAAAAGAATCGTCAAAGGATGAGGAATAAGCTGATCATTTGATAGCACATCTTAGATATGTTAGACATGTTTAGTGATGTTCTATAAGAATTGCTTGCGTTTCAGGGAACGTACATCTATTTTGACTACGAAAAATGGGGGCAGAGGAAAAAAGAAGGATTTACTTTTGAATACAAGTACTTAGAGGACAGAGATCTGAACTAACAGTTCTGTCGCTCGTTGAGTCTTCGAAATACGCCGTTTCTGTACCGGTATTGTGTTATCTGAACTTTAGAAGATAATTCTGTTCGGTATAAAATCGGTAGAGTCCAACATAAGAGAAAAAAAAATCAGTTTATAAAAAGAACAAATTTGTGCATAGAAAGCAATGAAAGCATTTCATTATATTTCGATGTTGCGATGACAAAATCTTTCTTAATCCTTTTTTTTCGATGAAGGATAGATCAAATGAAAAAAAAAGAATGAAAAAAGATACAAGCAGAAAGATTGTATGGGAAATAATTATTGTAAATGATACCAAGGAAGCAAAGAGGGAGATTGAAGAGACAATTGAAGAAAGAAGCATTGCAGAAACACATGGAATGATTCAGTATGCTGTGTGATAACGGGAAGAATGAAAGAAGAGAGTGTGAGAGAGAGAGAGAGAGAAAGGATGATATACTTGCTGGCGACTGACTCTGTAATACCAGTACAAACATGCGTGCGGCCCGTCTGCTGTCTGGCGGAGGGCGCTCATGCTATGGTACGTCTTAATGTTAGATTATAAGTAGCCTTTTTGTATAAAGTGTATCGAGGTATAAAACCCTTAAATTGAATTAATGTACAGAATGTGTAGAAATAGTGAATAATAATATTATGGAATATATTTTATTTCTCATTTGAATGAAACCTAAGTTGTTTCGATTTTTGTTGACGCACTAGCACATCATCTCAACCTATGTTTGGAAAACATTCCATCCATCGTGATTAGAATCCGCTTTTGAAATAGGTTACTTATATGCGTTCTAACGATTGATAAGGCCGGGGCTCGTCGTCGAAGTTTGAGATTGTACGCGTATTGTTAACAGTAGCGTGATAGGCTAAGCTTTTCATGCTACAGATTTTGCAAGATAAATATTTCCTCAGATTATTATACTTTATAAGCATTTCATCAACTTTACTAATTCGTCGAGTGACGTTAATCGCTGTCAATATGCATGTGCATATCTGTTTAATCGAGAATCGCAAAGAGGAGTCATACTGTGCGAATTTATTTATTATAAACTCAGTATTACCGCAATAATGTTAACGTATCGTAAAAGCATTAATATCTGAATAAATTGCTGATACTATGAAACATAATTATAAAACATCAAGTACGTCGTAATTGTTCCGTAATTGTTTCGAAAAAAAGAAAAGAAAAAATATCTATTAGTATATCTAATGTTATACTAACACGTTACAGAAACGTAATAATTGTTATCATTTTTTATATTAAAATATTTTGTACATATAATATTTACAATTCTTTAATTGTATTAGACATTGTTGACCATGTTATAAAAATAGTATCAGCATTTAAAATAAATAATTTCGCACAAGATCATCATATCATAACAACTCCTTTTTATGAATGCGTTATTCATTATTCACAAGAACCTTCGACAACGAGATTAAATATACATCCCCTTTCCCTAGTAATAAAAACTAAGTTGAGATTCTCATACAATTATTTAACGGGAGATGAAATTTCATTACTGAATAAAGCGTAGCGTATACATGTACTCTAAGCAGATACTCTTGTTGCAGAGAGATTTCGATATTATTTGCATGACGGAATCGCACGATCACGCTTTTTTTCAAATTTATTTTAATTTATCGGAGAGATTTTAAACATTATACATATGTAAAAGAACAGCGATAAATACGCGGCAAATATTTACGAGATTTACGATTATAAGAATTTTTTTAACTCTTTGCGGCATAATGACATACCCATATGTTGTCTTTCACTATCAGTTTTTACAATTTTTACAAATTTACATATTTTTTTACGTTTTTTACTTTTTTGTAATACATGAGTCTCCTGTAAGATCACATCTTGGTCCCCCCCAAAAATCTCCCAAATATCAAGTTTTATTGAAATTGGGCTGATAGAAAACTATATGCCGCAAAGGGTTGATATATTAAGTCCCAGAAGATGCGATTTTCTATTTTAAATCCTGTTATACATCGGGTTTTAATTAAAATTTTTAGATCCTAATTGATATTTAGACAAAAAAGAATTACTTTTTTTAATAATTAGTAATGGGATGAAATGTCTGAAAAAAAAAGATATAAAAGTTGGAAGAAGAGAACTCCTTTTTTACTGATAACTATTCGACTAATAAATGATTTCATCTAGCTTTTTTAGAATATATTGATATAATTATTACAGGTCACTCAAATAATAATTATATCGATTTATTATATAATAAAAATATTATTATAATAAAATTATTATAATAAAAAAAAATCATTTATTATTAGTTAAATATTTATCAATAAAAAGTCAGGAATCATTTATACTTTTTATTTCCATTTTCATATCTTTTTAACGTTCCTATTGCCGATTTTATAAAAAGCACTCTTTTTACACCTAAATACCAACTGTTTAAAAATGCTGAATAAAATCTAAGTTACAAGATTTTAAAACAGTAAAATTTTCTTAACGGTTAATCTGGGCATGAGATCGGCCGCGATTCCGACCACGTCCAAAACTTTGTGTTTGATGCTGACAATTTTATTGAGTACTTGCTTGCACATAAAATGTTTGTTAATCAGCTTGCATCTAATTGATAACCGAATTAAATGCGTGATGGATATCACAGTTAAAAATTGCAGCATTTTTAATTAATGCTTTTTGCAAGAACAAAACGACAAGGATAAAACACCGAAAAATATTCTCCAAGCATGTTTATATTTGTTGATTAGCGCGATATGATTATGTGCGCCGCTAAGCAGTTTCAAATGATCACGAAAAATAATGAGGATCTGTTGCCACTTTATACAATTAATAATCTCCTAGCGATTAGAGGATGCATCGTAGTTGTAAATTCGAAGAAATACTTACCGTGTTTCTTGTACCGTATTTTGTACTACAAAAACTTGTACAATGAATTACTGATTTTCTATAGAAGTTTGATGAAAACAAATCAATCGATTTTACAGTAGTGTAAAAGCTGTACATAACGATCGTTATAACACTTTTCTGCTGTAGGGACGAACGTGCTTTCCTTTGTCTGCATTTCTTCTTGTAAACGGGATTTCTGCTTATGTGATAAAACTCAAATAGAAGCGTGCAAGAGAAAGAAGACCTCCGTTTGTTATATAATAACAAATTTTGTCTTCGATGCTTCTAATTAATTTCCCCTAACGCGTTCACTGCAAATGATGAAGAAATTGTGATTTTACTTAATAATATATTTTATTGTGATTATTTGAGTGATATTTAAATACCATACTGCTTTGTGCAAAGACTTCAAGTCGTTAAAATACAGTACTAATTTCTTCAGTATAACAATGTTTACCTTATTGCTTGAGTTAATTATATTTCAAGTCTTACAGGAGCATCTTCGTACAAGTTTCCGTTCCATCATTCATCCGCTAATCTAGTCAAGCTTGCGCTACTAGACTATGCACGATTCCTAATTCTTGACTCGTAGTTTTCATTATTCGTACGATATTCATGAACGTGAATGGGCAAATTTGTCGAATTTGTTGCTCATCAAACTTCAATTCGCCAACAGAATGGGATTTTAAAACAAACTCAAAGGACAAAATCACGAAAATTGGTTCATATTAATTCGTGCATAATACTAATCTATACATTAAGATTCATATTTGCCTTAATACTCTAAGATAACTGAGTAGAGTAATCAATATAATCGATTGGAAAATCGATTAGATTATTATGATGGATTTTCCATCATGACAATAATCGATCTTTCCATAATGTGATTTAAGTGATCGCATACTTACAGTGTGCTTATAGAAAATATAAAAGAAATAGTAATTATAAAGTAATTATAAAATTCAAAGACTTAAAATTATAAAAATCGAAAATTATCATCGAAATATAAGAAATCATAAATTACAGTGTGTGAAAGCCTACATTTACGAACAACGAAAATCTTAAATAATAACGAACTGTGAATCATGCATATTCTGATGTTAGTTTTAGAATGACATGAATTCAGAATCTCTAATATATAAAAATATACAATATACAAGAAAATATGAGAAAATATATAATGTCTAATGAATGATTTATGAAAAAAAATATTTCTTAATTTGCAAATGAGATATGCAAGGTCGTTGAATTTTTGTACTCTATTTAAATCATATATTATCGAACTTATTAAATCTTATGTGCAGTTATGCGATCTACAATATTTTGCTACAATCGTATAATTAATATTCGCATAATTTAATTCAAAGTTTAGCTCGCAACATACGAAGCATGTAAACTTTATCATGTGTAAAATATGCTTTGATATGATAGTGAAATAATTAACTTCTACTAAAACATTGCGAGCCGATTAATATTAAAATTCGTAACAAAGTTCTTCAGAATAATACTCCAGCAGTACGGAAGTCATTTTTAAAGAACGAAAGTCGTAAAAAAAAATTTTATTACATCCAAATTAATTGCAATTAATATTAACAACCATCTTATAAATATCTAATGTTCTTATTTTCTTTTGTTTTTTACTTTCATTCTTTTCCTCACTCCAATAGACTGTTCTGTATCGTCATCCTCATCACCACCGCGTTTTTTCCGTTTGCCTGACTTTTTATTATCTTCGATATTTTTCATGTCCTAGAATATTTCAATAACATTTATATGTAATTGTCTATGTCTGTTATCAAATCGTATTTTATAATATATTATAAAATTGTTTTTACCATTTTTACTATTCGCTGCGCTTCGCTTACTCTCTCTTGCAGCAACATTACTTCTTCCTCTTCCGTAGGAAATAATGGCAATTGTTTCGATATCAACTGTTCTATTCGTTGATACAACTCCACGTCGTACTGTGTAACAAATGTGATAGAACGGCCTGATCGACCTGCACGTGCAGTTCGACCTACTCTATGTATATAATCCTTACTGTGTGTAGGGATATCAAAATTGATGACGATATCTACATGTGGAATATCAAGACCTCTACAAGAACAATGCAAAAATGATTAAAAATTTATTTTTAATACATTTTAATATGATATCTCTTCGATTCAGATTATCAACTAACCTGCTTGCAACATCCGTTGAAATTAAAATAGATCTGTTTTTTGCTTTAAATTTCGTAAGTGCGGCGATTCTTTTATTCTGCGTCATTTGTCCATGCAAAGGAACCGCTGTGAATCCCAAGTTTCGTAACAATAAGGCAGTCCTTACTGTGTTATTACAGGTTCCACAAAATATCATGAAACTATTACCCGCCAGTTCATTCAAGATATGTACAAGATATACATCCTACAACGATCATTTTATATATAACTAAAAATATTTTGGTATAATATTTTACAAATATATATGTAGTAATTGATATTTTATTTTGCGACTTAATAGTTACATCGTTTATATTTCGTACCTTGAATTTTACGGGAATAAATATGTAATATTGTTGCAGTTTCTCTACAGTCTGATATTTGGTGGACACTTCAACTTTTACAGGATTTCGTAAGGATGCACGTTGTAACTTCTGGACTTTCTTAGTCATCGTCGCCGAAAATAATAACGTTCTTCTTTCCCGTGGTATTACTCTGAGAATTTTATCAACCTCCACTTCGAAATCCATATTCAAGATACGATCTGCCTCGTCCATCACCTTGCGAATAAAACAAGTAATAAAAGACTCAAAATTAATGTGATAACTATCAAAATAAATCCGAGTCTCTATTATATATAGTTTATATAATTACCAGAAACTTTAACTGTCGTAAATTGAAGCCTTTTGTGTTCTCCAAGTGGTCAACTAATCTACCAGGTGTAGCAATGATGATATGAGGTTTCTTCTCCAGTATCATTCCCTGCGCATGCATGTCCATCCCCCCTACTAGCACTACAGTTTTTACGCCAATACTGGAACCTAAAATAATTGTAATGTGAAATAAAACAAAATATTTAACAAATAAAATAAGCAATTCTTACCTAACGCATCAAATTGCTCTGAAATTTGAAATGCCAATTCTCTTGTAGGTGTTAATATCAGTGCAAAATATCTCTGAGGATTCTCTAACAATGCTTGTAGTACAGGTAATGCGAAAGCAGCAGTTTTTCCCGATCCAGTCTCTGCTAATCCAATCACATCCTTGCCTAACAGTAGAAAATGATTGTTATTATTTTTTTAGAACTTGATTATAATTAAATCATTGTTTAAATTACCTTGAAGGGTCAAAGGGATAGCTTCTTGTTGAATCTTGGTAGGTTCCTTCCATTTTAAATCTAAACATGTTTTACAGAGTGTATCCACAAGTCCCTGTAATAATGATTATTTTTTTGTTAATCATTTAAAATGTACTACCAAAAGATTCATAAAAATATTTACAATTTATATTTTTATAAGTTATTTTAATTATATACTATAACTTAATAGTAAATAAATACTATATGAAATGCAATTCCTTTTATGCTAAATATTATCCATACATTTTGTTTGTGCATAATAAAATTTAAAGATTTGTTTATTATAATGCGTTTAATTCATATACATTTTTAAAAAATGTTTTAAAAACTTTTTCAACTATCAATAATTTTTATAAAATTGACGAATTATGCGCCTGAAGAAGTATCATACTCCAGAGTGTTTGAATATATATGCTTTTTCTCTCTGTCTCTCTCTTGCTCTCTCCATTTTTCCTTCTTCCTTCCATATCCCTCTCTATTTGTCTCTTATCACTAATTTAATATATTTAAAAGATAATTATTACTTTATTATATACTTTTTCTTTTTCTCTTTCTTTAATTTCTCAATTACTTTGAAATTAACAATTCCTAAGATCATAAAAATTTACAGTAATAAAATGTAAAAATTTGTTGGTATTCATAAAGTAATAAAAAATGACACAGTCAAACACATCATTTAAGCTGTGTATGATTGTGTCGACTTGTGCTGTAGTTGAAAAGCATATACAGTGTTACATATGATTTGTTCACATTGTGTGCTCCAATAGGCTCCAATAGTGTTTACAGTATCGTCTATGTATGTTGCTAGAAACCTTTTAATAAACACTAATATAAATAATCCATTTGTTACTATTCTTACACTTTATAAATCTCTTTCTTATAATTTCATAAATACAAAATACCACAGAAGAGAACACGGATTCGTAACTTGTTTCGAAAACATACATATTATAGTAAAAACGTACATATTATAATTTACTACCGCAATAATCTTTCATACAAATTTTCATAGGTACTAACCAGGTACTACAATGTGCGCAATTTTGAGGTTATAATTGATATCACTATGGTTGAGTACTTACCAAATTTTTCCATGTGATTCTTTCGACGTTATCTTCATCTTTAGTATCTTCGATTGACTTTTCTAAATTCTCCATGTTTTCACAAATCAAAACTATGTCCAACACAAATAGTTAAATCATAAATTGGCAGCAAGCCCAAGATTTCCAAAAAAAATCCAGGTCACGTTTTTTAACGTTTTTCCATTTGCTTCTACACACTCCCATTGACTTCTACCGCGTAACTAGCGTTCTTCAGTTCTTTCTCTTTCGACAAGTGTGCACAAAGTCACAAATGCATAAAACAATGACTTATTCAGAATCCAGATGGTATTATGTATTCTGGCGTTCCTAAAGCCTCTCATACAAACAGCGTTTTATCAGAAAATATATGGTGCGTTCGGGGAGACGCTGGTCTACTTTCCACTGAGGATTTATGCCTGTATTTATAATCAGATCTCATACTTAAGGCTTCCTTAAATTTAGATGCCAATAGCCTTAACCAATTGGCTATTAAACATCTAAAAATAAATTTAAGGAAGCCTTAAGTACAAGGTCTGACTTTGAATACGGGCACATGAATATGAGTATAAGAATCAACCAACTACAGTCGCGAACATTCCCCTGTCGTTTGATTGTAAGGCCGGGTTCACGCGGAAAAACGAAAAGTAGAAGCCAATCGGAACTCGCAGTAATAGAAGGTGGTACATTTTTGTTTGCTTCTGTTTTTTCACGAGTTCTGATTGGCTTCAGCTTTCCATTTTTCCGTCAAGGTGTGAACCCGGTCTGACAGAGGAATACTCAACTGTAGTTGATTGATTCTTACATATTCTGATCCGAATTAAACCTTCAGTGGAAACTAAGTTATTGGAAATGGGCACTAGAGCAACTCTACTGTTATACTTTATTTTGAAGCGCCTCCACAATATGCGGATATTGAATTAAGTAGTTATGATCCAGTCGGTAATGCTCATGATTTTTTGGTTGTATTCTTCGCTATGTCCACGAATTTTTGGTCTGTTAGACAAAACTATAAGTTGTCTTGTAACAAAACTTATTAAGCCGGTTCTACATTAACTGCAAACTGATCACTCATAAGTTTGTTGCGACAGCCAATATGAAGAGTTGATTTCAAAAGCAAGTTTTGAACTGTTTTTGGCTGTCGCAACAAACTTGCAGCTTGCAACTAATAGAACCGGCTTTACAAGCGCCGACAGATTAATTGTTTGTCTATTTAAGGGACTACGCACAATAAAAAGAACAGGGAATAGAGAATAAAAATTTCAACCTATCAGAAATCATGTATTATGGAATACACAGTTTCTAATAGATTGAAATTTTTAGGAGTTCCGTATAATAAAAGGAACAGGGAACAGAGAATAATGGTGCGGCCACAATAGAAGGAATAAGGAATTAGGAATAAGGAATAAGAATTCCAATCTATCAGAAACCGTGTATTCCCATCCGATTTCTGATAGATTGAAATCTTTATTCCTTATTCCTAATTCCTTATTTTTTCTATTATGACTGCACTTTAAGAATTTCAACTTATCTGAAACTGTGTATCCACAATACATGATTTCTGATAAGTTGAAATTCTTATTCTCTGTTTTCTGATTTTCTGTTGCCTTTATTGTGCGGAGCCCCTTAACGTTCCAATTTTAATGAAATTAAGTTTATTCGATGCGTTTTTTGCACAAAACGAAAGAATCTATAAGAAAAAAAACGTTAGAACGGCGCGAACCGAGATATTAAGCATTAAAGTTGATGACTATAGAAGTTAAAAAAATCCGTCATATCGATGAGATGCAGCGACATGTATGAATTTTGATCACTGAAGCTCGATTGTGTATTTTGAAATGAGGTAAAAATTACAAAAGTGAGCAATGATTACTAGATATTGATCAATTAAATTATGAATATTTTAGTGAGTTTGTTCACTTTTGTAATTTTCACCTCATTTCAAGATACACAATTGACCTTCTGCATGCACTGTGGTCATGCGTTTTAGTAACTACAATATTAGATCTAAACTTTAATCCATATAAAAATGTAATTTTCTTTAATATCATAATTCACAATTTTTCATTCACATATATTCTCTGCTTGACAAACAAATTGTCTGCTTTACAAATAAATTCTTTGCTTTACACTGATTCTACAATGAGTCGATGATTGGTAGTCATAAATCTTATCGGTAAAGTTGACCAATAGGCAATTTGTACGACTAAGGCTGATATTCATAGTCGAGTCTTATTTCAAGACAATCTTAGTATGATCGTAAGACGCCTTATCGTAAGATCTAATGCAGCCTTCTGATTGGTTTGTGACTTCTTAAGACTGTACTTAAGACGATTTTGAATATAAGATCTAACTATGAATACCGGCCTAAGACTTCCGACTTCGACTCATTTTAGAATCAGTATTACAAACATACATTTGTGTTTGTAAAGCAGAGAATTTATTTTTAAAACAGACAATTTGTTTATCAAGCAGAGAATTTGTTTGTGAAGCAGAAAATTTGTTTGTCAAGCAGAGAATTTGAACATGTCGCTGCATCTCATCGATATGATGGATCTTCGATCTCTGTAATCGTCAACTTTAATGCTTAATATTTCGGCTTAATATCGGCGGGGCCATCCTAACATTTTTTCTTCAGATTTTTTCGTTTTGTGCAAAAATGCGTCGAATAAGCCTAATTTCATCAAAATCGGAGATGATGACCGTATTCTAAATAATTATTTCAAAATTAATTACATTAGTACAATTAGGCCTTTTGATGTCAGTTTTAATCTAAAAAGAAAAACTGTATTTGTTGAAATACTGGGCAAAACAGTAGAAGACACCTTATACTTCCTCCAATCGAAGGAAAAATTAAAAAAAATACTATATTATAAATATTATATTGCTTAATATTAAAAAAAATAAATAAATAAAAAATGGTAGTTACTTGCTGTATTGGTAACTGTAAAAGTTTATGGATAAGAGGTGACATTATTACTTTTCATTGGTAAATATAACTAAAATATATGTGTATATAGTTATTAAGTGTATATAGTAATTAAATAAAAAATATATATAATTATATGATAAAGGAAACGTTATAAAAAATATAAAATGTTTATTTTATTCTTTCATGTACAAACTTTATTTTTAGTTTTCCTAAAGATGAAAGTTTACGCAAACAATGGATTTCAGCAATTCCATCTAATATTTTAAGGATTACAGATATTACCCAACATTCTAGATTATGTAGTAAACATTTTACAGCAGAATGTTTTACTGAATCTACTTCATTTAAATCTCTACGTAATATGTTAAATAAGAATGCTGTTCCAACAATATTTGAAGAGTATCAAGAGTCCCAATATCAGTTAGTTGAATTAGTAAGTAATCTTATAAATTTCATATTAAAAAAAAACCTTATTTTAATAATAAGTTTATGTAATATAAATTATTTACAAAAGAATTGAATTTTTATTAGGAAAAAGAGACCTTACCAAACATATTAAACATCGAAGTTGATCCACTAGACATTAGTAATGAAAATTGTAAAATGGTAATTATATAACAAAGATCTATTATGATATAAATTAAAGTTAAATGTATAGTTATATTTTTAAAATGTAATTATAATATAATCATATAAAAAAAATAATTATCTTATTATACAGGAAAAACCAAATGTGTCATATATTTTAAAAAGAGAAATTGGTGTGCAAACATTAAAACGGAACTTTGAATCAGAAAAAATTATACAAAGTTTGACAAAACGCTTGAAACAACGTGATAAAAAAATTAAGGACTTGGAGGAACGTTTGAAAAAGAAAGAAACTGAAGAAAAAAGTGATAGCATGAAAATGATAAAAGATGCTGTTAACAAGTACATCTGCGAAGAAAGAAAAGAATTATTTTTGCATGAATTTGCGAATAATGAGACTGGTTCTAGTAAGAAAACTTATAGTGAATATATGAGGCAATTTGCCGCAGCTACATATCATCATAGCCCTAAAGTATATAAAATTTTGAAGAAACTGATTACTTTACCGACCACTTATACTGCAGCTAGATGGTTGATAGATTTTAGTCAAGATCCACAATTTATGGAAGAAATAAAATGAATTATTCTTCAACTTCGTACAATTTTAATTATAAAACACAGTTATTCATTTCGTACTCAGTATTTCAATATTAAAATTATAACCGTAAATATGATATTGTGATATGTTTATAATCGTAAATATGATACTGTGATATAATAATTGTAAATAAATGATAATCGTGATCAATTATTGTATTTTTTTGTATATTTGTATCATATGCAGTAGCAATATCACAGCATCAGCAGAGACAAATCTTATTACTAACAGTATTAGATGTTAAAGGTGAAGCATACCTTCCTACAACTCAGGATATTCAGTTTCTCTTATTGATAAAATATAAATATTTTTCTTAATAAAATCAATTTCATATCCATATAAATTTGTGTCTATAGGATATACATACAAATATAATTAATTAAAGATATAGAATGCAACTTGATACACAAATTTATTCACAGTTAATAAAGTTTAAATATTTACAAGAATAGAATATGCATGTGCGTGTGCGCGCGCACGTGTGTGCAAATACAAGACAGTAGTTGAGCATGTTAAGCTAATTATTCCCAGCCTCTTTAACATTCTGCTTGGATTCAATCCAATCCTTTATAACATAATTATTTACACGATTGTGTTTGTTATATGTTTGTGATATCCAATACACTTTAATAAATTAAATCAAAATTTAGATATAAAAAGATATAATTATAAAATGTAGACTCAGCTGTTTAATCCAAGCCTTCTTTCTTCTCTTTTATTGCTTCCTTAAAAAAAAAGTACTTTCAGTTATGTATATATATATATATATACATATACATATATTAACTTTACATCTTGTATATGAGTATACCTTAAAACGTTCTTCGAACAATGAGAGTTCTGCGATCAAATCGGTGATGGCATGCATAAACGCTTCGTGTGGAGTATAATCAGAAGTTGTCTGTATTCTAATAACAAATTTGTGTTCCAGGGGATGAGGAACTTTGTAGCCAGCAAATAATACTTGAGGATCCTTCAGTAACTGACTGAAGAATCGAAAGAAATTCACAAAATTAGCTAGCTACCTAAAAAAGAACCGAAGTAACATGCTCGTACATTTACTCACTTGCGGATCATGTTTCCCAACGTGTGGTCCTCCTTGTTAATCGTAAAGATCGCAGCATTTGGTACTTTGGTATCCTGTTCTTTTATAATTCTACAAAAAACGCAAACATTAACGTGTTTCTAGAACCTAAATCGATTAGATCTCGATAAATATCAAAGATCAGCATACTTTTTCTCTCCCTCATATAATAAGAATGATTCAAAAGTCGGAGGTGCGTTCATTTCGCTTCGTCAATTATTAACAACAATTCAAAATTAATTGTTATTGAAATATCGATAGTGAATCATCGGTTGACAAACCGTCGTAATCGTAATCACTGTTGACCATCGTCTGTTGCATGTTGCATCTACAGCGAGTCACTGCGAGTCGATAATCGATTGCGACAAATCGATACGACGATTCGATAACAGACAAATTTACCATGACGTCATTCAAACGAGTTCAAATATTTGTCAATGGCTTCATCTCTTATTGATGTTTCTGATACTCTAATACCTATAATCAAAAAAGATAAAAGGAATCGTGATTGAAGAATGGCAGGAGTGATAGTAGACGTAATATCTTACAGTTATTCCTTACAGATTTATTTATTCAATAATAACAACGTGTGTTTCTATCAAGAAAAACTTGTTTCAATTTTCTAGGAAGAGTGACATAATCCTAATGTATCTAATATATCTATTATTGAGATAAAGAGATGGAAAAAAGGGAGAGAGAGAGAGAGAGAGAGAGAGAGAGAGAGAGAGAATGAATGAATGAATAATAAAGAATAAAAGAGCGAGAGGAGAGGGAGGGGGGAGAGAGAGAGAGAGAGAGAGAGAGAGAAAGAAAAAGGAAACTTCATGTTATGTCATTTCAAAGAAACCACGCGTTTTCTCTCTCTTTCTTAAGTGTTTCTTTGAACGTGTACAGACATTTTCCGTGTTATTGTCTCTCTCTTTCATTGGATTCGCAAATTGGACTCGACTCGGCCGTCATTAGTCGTCATCGTCCGGATGCCGCGAGATTAATCGCTGCTTACACCTTCGCACGACAGGGGCGTTGCGAGCGCTCGTTTTTATCCGCCTTTTACATTTCCCACGCCGCGCCCACCCAAACTGAAACCCAAGGCGAAGGGCGAAGGCGCGGGCTGCGGGGCGCGGATAAGGGATAACTGTGGCTGGTGGAAGGTGGAAGAGCGAAGGCGAAGACTGAAGAGCGCGGCGGCGTCAGTGACGCGGCGTCGTTGCGCGTCGCTCTCTCGGCGAGAGTTTATCGCGCGGATAGCGTACAAGGAGCGTTTTGCCGAGCCACACTACTCCCGACAGTCCCAACTCCGGGACGCAAAGTAGTTGTCAAAATGGCGGCGTGCGAGGGCTCCGCGAGCGTGAATCCTAATTGCGAGGTAGTGCGCGGGCAAACGTTCGAGGTCGGGCCGCGCTACACGAATCTGTCATACATGGGCGAAGGCGCCTACGGCATGGTCGTGTAAGTGTTCATCGGTCGTGTCACGACCGCTCGCTCGATCGGCAGCTTGCGGCGGCCGGCCGATCTTCTGATCTGACAGGTCGACTGACAATAAACATTTGAAAGCAGCGACGCGAACGGAGACGTGACGGCAACGAGCCGATCAGCGGTGATCCGCGGCCCCGATCGCTGTGTCCTCGAATCGTATGTCCGAAGACAAAAGCCCCCTTCCGGACAAAAGCCGCCGATCGGTGTACGCTGTCGGCTGTATGCGTCGGCTCCGCTCCGCTCCGCTCGCGCTCGACGCTCGTATCTCGTATAATAGTATATACGTATGACGTACGCACACACGCACGCATCATGGTTCTCTTACACGTTCTACCGTCTACATCACTTTCAAATGCATGTCACGCCCCTTTCACCGTATTTTTCCCATTCATGTCTTTTCTACATTTCCTTATTATTCCCTTTTTTTTCTCTTTCTCTTTTTTGTCCGTCTTCTCTCATTTTATCTTCTTGCATTCATCCATACGTCATGCTAATCAGATGAAAATTCACTTTGAGATTTACTAATCTTATCTTATCATTTTTATCTATTGCTATTTAATATGATTACGATTTAGCATGAATTATATCA
>Ga0157364_1000995_pt1 | contig 22682 bp, 14 predicted proteins | sample AttsexASBM2_FD_111476 | JGI IMG/M metagenome (GOLD analysis project Ga0157364, IMG submission 111476) | Fungus gardens microbial communities from leaf cutter ant in Ribeirão Preto, State of São Paulo, Brazil - Atta sexdens ASBM2 | ecosystem: Host-associated > Fungi > Mycelium > Unclassified ...
ACAAATAATATTTCGTACAAGCATACGTTATTTCAATGAAACAAATTTTAATCAAATAGGAATACTAAATCTAAAGAAACTTTTTTTTCTGTGTGCGAATATGCGCTAAAAATATAAAATTATATTTTTAGTACATATATGCAATTTAAGCGTTAAAATACAGACATAATTCTTTGGAGTCATTTATTTCGTTATAAAAAAAAACTACAAGAATAATATAAAAGTAAAGAGAAATATAAATATAGTTATGTACATTATTATCATCAAAACTATTATTGTCGTTATTTTATGACTATTAGCTACAAGTACTATATAATAGTACGACATTGTAGATGGTACATTTTATCTTCGAAGTGTACTACCTACGGTCCCACGTCATTGCACGCGGCTCCCGAGGCGATGCACATTAATTAATATGTTTGGCATTGTGTGGTCGCTCGTCGAGATTCTATCTCGCGCCGCAGGTTCCCGCCCGCTCCTCGATGTTTCGCGATCACCGCCTTGCGAGCATACGATGTGACGAGATTGCGCGGCGATACTGCGCCAGAGGAAGCCCTTTGTCCTCGCGTATCTCGCAGTGTCCTCTTTGACGAGACTAGATCCCGAGATTAATGAGTGCCAAGCCCCCTTAGCTCGTACTGTTCTAACTGTAAGGAGGTCCCGTGGACTCTTACGGTGCGATTCCTCCTTCTCTTCCCTCATTCCTTTCATGATTTGTAGAGATTTCGCGTCGTGCGAACGCAGTTGAATCACTTCGACGTTCCGCCCTCTCCGAGCACATTTTGTATTCCGGTCTGCTAAATCGGTAGTTCAGCGAGACGCAAAACGTCTCGAGACTGCGTTCCAGGAGCAGTTGACCTCAGTGCAATCTATATCCTTTTTGTAACTCTTAAGAATTTTTTTTTTTACTCATGAATATCCAAACTGCTAAATATTTTTGTTGGAGAGATCTTTTCGCAAACAAAATCAAAAATTAATTTCTTGATACTTAATTATTTCTTTGCAAAAGAAAGTAACTACCGAGATAAAATTAGATATTCGTTTTCCTTAATGATAAATGTTTTTTAATTAGAAATTTTTTTCAAAATCTCCAACTATCATTAATTTATGCTGCGTCACGCTGTATTGCACTGTACAGACCAAAGGGAACTTCAATCTCCACAAGGATGTCAAGCAAACATCCGACGTATTAGCACAGGCGACGTTGCGATCGATGCGGCATTTCCTGCATCCGACGTCTTTCCACGTCACGCCGCGGAATTGCGTATTCCGGCCCGGTCCACACCGTCACGGTTAGGGTCAGGAATGCCGTGGTGGATCATAGCAGAGAAAGCATACTGCGGGTGTACCGCGTGGTAAGTTGTGGCCAGCAGGGTCGTGGGTCGTCGCTAGGCCGTTCAGCATCATGAGAACAGACTTAAACCCAAGTCTCCTCTCGTAGGCCTCTTACACGCGGCAACTAGCTGATGACCATCGTCCACCTGACTCCGCGAGATTTATCGCGCTCACGATAGGTAGATATAAGGTATATACCTACGTATTGCGGTACTACACAAACACCACGTAAATCCGAGCGCGTGTGCACACACAGGCTAGATAGACCCTCCGCGCGGTCCAGGGAACCCCGCTTTGCGTGAATAATTAAACTCTTATCTTCCTCTCCGAATGTTATTAGAATTTCCTTCTTCTTTCCCGGCTGCAACGTCGATGCCCTATGAACTCGGACGATGTTTCAACGGCTGATACGAATAACGGCTGACGTAACAATCGGACAAGATGAAAGATGGTCACGGTAATTTTGTAAACATTCATCCCACGGTTTTGCACAGTCGCGCGCGAATGAAACCTTCGCTTGAAGAAAACTTAATTCACATACAGTAAAACCGTAAAATATGTACAATTCGCTTTCATCTAGCACTAAGGAACTTGCTATAAACGGTCGAGCTCTATTACGAGACTCTTATTAAGTCGCTATCATGAGCAATATTCGACTAGCGCTAATATTAATATAACGATTGCGTGGCGATGTTGGTGGACAGGTCGAGTTATCGTTCTTACGTTCCATATTCGAGCGACAATGATCGATGACCGGTGCCCAGCTCTTCGCGCGCTATCGACGCCACGTAACGACTATATATCATTCCCTCTCATGTCTGTACCAGGATGCTAAAACGATTTTACGTAATCCGCGCGAGTTTGATGACCTGAATGCGACGAAGAACGGCTGTTTCGTTCCATACTCGGCCGTTGCAATTGATTTGTACATTCGTCAGCGAGACCTCGCCACCGCGCCGTTTCTCTTGATCGCCATGTGACAAACTCTGATAGGAAATCTGTCGTCGGTGCGAAATAATTTATTACAGAGATCTCCACGGTGTACGCTTCGCTGATGCAATAATGCAGCTGCGGTATGCACCCTGGTGCAATGTGGTGCACGATGCAGATTCACGCAGTCGCATGTGTAGGCATCCTGATATACATAAACACGGGTTCTCGTGCACGCGACGCGTCATCGGGTGTGGGAGGAGATTTACAACGTATAAAATTAGACGACTCAATGGACACTTCTAATTCATGCTTGAGGGGGATGTTCCGTTCCACTCCTCATCGTTCACGCTCGAACGACTTCGCGTGCACGAAAAATATCTCCTCACGCTATGTGAGAGGATTAAAAGTCAAATTTCTGGCGGAGCGCGTGGTGATTATCAGACGTCTATTGTGATCAATGTGGCAGTGTGGTTTTTGTAGATAAAAAAATATATCTATTGATTTATGATTTAAATCGAATATAAATATCGCAATGTTAATTAAAATATCGAGAATATTACCTTGATTTCCACGTTGAAAAAGAAAAGTTTTAATTTATGACACAAAAATCATCCTGTATACTCTAAAAAATATGTTAATTGGATTTAACCGTGATGTGATTTTAATATCCATGCGATGTCTATACATATAATTCTCACTGTTAATGTTAACATCAACATCTTGTATAATAGATTTCGAATTCTAAATGTTTATATCAATATCATCATGATGTGGATTTGAAACCCTGGGATTAAATCCATATCTTATTGGTGTTAATATTAACACTAACATAGTGAGAATTATAAGCATCGCAGAGTGCTAAATTCACACCGCTATTTTTTAGAGTGTTATATATCATTCTACACGATACAGATAGCTGTCATCTGCGTAAAGTACAGGCTTTTAGCAACGCTGCGACTACGTATTCACAAAATTTCATTTATCAAAAATTGCTAATAGGTCAGAATTGCGTCTCTGTCGTGTAATCTTAGCACGTTTTTATACGCACCTAGTAAGATAATTCTGGTTCGTGTATAATTTGTAAGTCGTATAGCGAACCGAGAAGCGGTACTAACTTGTTCGACATAAATATGCTGGCGGCTATTAAGTATAATAAGTTTATGAGTTATAGTGTTTAACCGCCATTAGTTTTTATAAATAGTCGTGACGTATGCACGAGACTTTTCTTTCCGGTCGAAACGTTCTCCACACCTGTACGATATTGCAACAGGGGATAATAATAGGTTTAGAAAATTCGCAATATGTCGCTGAATATAAATTATTGGTGCCTGGCATCCTGTTGGAAAATCCTCTTTTCTCATTTGCAAACCGAATTCATATTCGATTTATGTAAATCACATATAATGTCATATAAATTTATAAGAATATTATGAAAAATCATAATACTCATAATCCTCAGTGGTATAAAATAATAGATGAGTATTAGGCAATAGACTAACCTAACAATAAATATCAAATAATATTACTGTAATAATAATACTTAATTAATGACAGGCAACAAATGTATTATGAAAGTAACACTTTTAATCTCATTTAACTCTAATTTTACTTTAATTTATGTAAAACTGTGTTCAAATCGGTAATAAGTAACTAATATTTTCTTAAAAGCTGTTATAATTATAATTTTTTTTTTCCTTGGATATATCCGATAAGAAGTTCAGTGTAATTCTAGTTATTAAAAAATAATTATATTGATACAAGAGAAAATCCTCAGAATTTTAAGTGACAGACGCGCATGTCGGCGCACTGCAGTCACGATGATTTAGTGCAGTTTACGAAACGTAATCCCCGCATGTTTCAACACAACATGCGTGACTGTCGTGCCCGCGAAGGACGAGCGTCTCCACCGAGAGAGAAGACGCATGATTGTCGCTCAATGAGTCGGCAGGCGACATTATATAAGATGCCACCCGTTGTAAGTCTTGGAGCATCGTGAGTAGTAAAACCACGGTGTTTTCCTCCCACAGAGCGATAAGTTATATTACATTTTCCTAGAGCCGACCGTATTGTCGCCTCAAGAGCTCGGAAGCTTTCTCGTGCCTTCGCGAAGGTCCGCGGTGTTCGTCAAGCGAAAGTCTAATGTAAGTCACGCCGCGTGCGCTCGTAATTCTTGATTATGACACATAAAATACACATTGTGTGAAATAACGGATACAAAATCGCAGCGACGCACGACACGTTAGACACGCCTTCGTGCAACATGTGATATCTTATTTAAGTTGGAATGAATAACCAAGGTATATCCATCGGTAACTAATCACTTAAATAATTATGTATCAAATAATTAAAATTTTTAACAGAGACAGAAAATATTAGTTTCCTTATATGTATATACAAATACAGTTTATTATTAATTGAATTATTTTACTGATGTTTTCTTTTTATTTAATGATCACATTATTATGAATGTATAACCTAATTACACTATATATAAAATAATATAATTATATTACAAATATTTTTTATTTTATTTTGTACAATGTTAGAAGAAATATCATTTTTTTTTTTTTCAATCATTCGAAGTGTCATTACAAATACATAAGATGTACATAGCAAAATATTCAAAGATTTAGTATTGTTATGATAAATTATTTTCATGTCAAAAGCAATTTTTATCTCTTTTCGTCAGATACACAACACAAAGATAGATAACTTGAATTTTCATTTATCTCTGGGTGGCAACAGTAAGAACGACTGCGACGGCTGTCGATTACACTTGGAGTATAATACCCTGTGCGATTAAGAAACGCGCCCGGCTAATCGGCAATTTCCCCTTTTCTGCTTTCGAATTACGTGCGTGATTGCACGCTGCTGCTACCACCGGTGCAGAAACAGATGTATCCTGTAATAAACCGGAGATACGAACGGTGCTCGCGTTTTCTCGCGAATGAGAAAGCGATAGGTACAAGGTGCATTTGTGATTCACGGTCACCCTTTTGCCGAGAAAAATTCCGACAAATTAAAGAGTATATTCCGCTGAAAATGATAGGGCTTTCACGCGCAAAATCGCAAATGGTATCATAGACATTTCTTGAAGACGTATGAGAGCTTTAAAAAGTCTGAAGTAATGATTAATACGTCAGAATAAAATAAGGTTTAGAAATAGAAACGAAAATTCTCAAGTTACTTCATCTCGCTAATAATGTTAATGTTTATGTTGCAGGATCAGTGCGTAACGAATGTAATGTTATTTACATTTACTTATCAGTTTGGAGCTGCGTAAGATTAATAATTTCAAAAATCTTAATTCAAATCTTAAAAACAAATAGAAAAATAAAAATTAAAATGTTATATATAAGTTAGATCAAATTTATTATTATTAAATACACAAAATGAAATCTATCTTGGATCTTATAATTTATGAAACTCTTAGCAGAAACAAATTAAAGCAAAGTTATGCGCTGCCTCTTATTCTAAATACTTGTGCTTATTTTAGAGACAGATTTTATTCAGAATTTCTCTACAAGTCGTTTCCTTTTGAATAAAAATAACGTTTGTTGTAAAATGCGAATGTTGTTGAAAATTATTCTCCTTTGATAATTGACAGCCTGAAGCTGAAATGAATTTCACTACTTTTCCGTGCTTCTGTATAATACGGAAACTCCGATTGCTATTACGCGCCTCCGGGATTCTTCGTCCGTCATAATTTTTAAATGTCATTAAGGAAATTACGCATCGGTCGCTTTGTATTTCGGGTAACCCGTTTAAATACCCTTTTACTGGCTATTTCGCTCTCTCCGAGACGATCTCCGGTATCGCCCGTAGATTTTATCTCCTGCACAAAAAGATATATTTATACAAAATGGAATACGGTAGATACCGCGCATCAATCCAACCGTTCCGCCATCCTCACCGTTCAACATCCAGAGCATATTTCATGCCCGATCCTTTTGCCACTTTCTTGCATCGTTCCTCATTACATTGTCGCTTTAGGGACTCGCTTCCTGGTTCTGCAATGTTGTTACTGTCCGAGCAATCTCGCCGCGATCACAATAATCTCCGCCCACGATCTCTCACGATATCCGTTAAAGTCAAAACGGTTGTGCGAACGCGAGGTCTCGCGCTTGTCGCTTCTGGGCAAAATTCGTTCGCAATCCAACGCGCCCGACGGACACAATGCGATGAACGTCACGATCCTGGGACCTGGCAGGCAGGGGAACGAAATTCTACATTGTCCAAGCTTTCGGTACCTACTTGCCGCATGGATGGCTTTTTGATGATAGCCCGTAGCATCGGGCGCGGTTTCCTGTATTGTACCAGGTTATCTATAAACTGAATGCTATTTTTACCAACGTTCCGAATGTTCAAATTTCTATTCGAAAATTGTCATAGTATTCGTATTGCAAAGATAATAGAAAAAAATCCTTGGTGTTACAAGAATTTTCAAAAATGATAAAATAATATAAGACTTATTAGTTGTAAATATATTTCTTTGGAAAATTAATATTATTGTCTTTATGTCCAATGGTAATCATAAAAGCCGATTTTTCAATACCTTTTAATTTGAACTTCAAAAGAAAATTTTCATGATATTTAAAAATATGCATATTTTCTTTTAAAAGAAATTTTGATTGTTTCAACTATCACAGTTGTTTGATGCATAATACATAACTGGGTCATTGATCACGGCAAATTCGCAGGAGAGAAAGGTTTTACGATTATGGATGCCTGGTTTTATAGCACAACTCGCAAAAAACGGTTACGATAACCATTCCTTATTGAATATCTCAGCGAATATCCGGCTTGACCGCGTGCGCGCGAGTTAACGAAGCGTTCGTAATTCGTAAACAGCGTTCATTAGGAGTGCGTGGTTAAAGCGTGATTTTTTTTCTAAAAATATTTCCTCATCTTGGTCGGCCGATCTAATAGATCCTTAATAAGTTTACCGTCTGCAATTTTTGCCGTGGAAATGAAAATTCTCAAGTTACTTTATCTCGTTAACAATATTAATTTATGTTGCAGGATCAGCGAGAATGTAATGTGTTACTCATCGGTATTTGGAGCTGCATAAGATCAATAATTTCAAGAATCTTAATTCAAACCTTAAAGATAAATTAGCTGAATCATCAGCAGCGAGTTCCGCGCTATATCGGAATGGGATCAAAATAATAGCTTTTCTGTTAACATTACAAGTACTGAATGATCATTATTGACCATTTTTATTTTTTAGATTAATATTATATTTTTTGTATAAAAATACAGAATGCTGAATTTTTTTATTTTTCAATAATTATTTATTGAAAATGATTAAATATTTAGTTTTTCATTACTTTATATATTTTCATAGTAATTTATTTGATTCTTTCAATGAATATGAAATGTTGGAACTTTTAGTGTTAAGACATTGGTACGTTTATCTAACAACCGACTGTTCGCCCATAAATAAATATACCTACAACGTTTCTAGTACTGATAGATATATATATATATATATATATATATATATATATATACATGTGTATGCAGATTTAACTTCAAGTATTATAAATTTATTGTAAAAAAGTAAGCTTATCTTATTAAAATTAAATAACGTTATTAATATTAACAAATTGCTCATTGAAACTTTCCCCTAATTACTTCTCTCTTTCATTTATATATACACGATAAATCGGTCGTAAAACGAAGCACTAAACAATAGAGAAGATACAGAAATAGCCATAGGTATAGTATGTAGATTGCAAGATATGATATCGAGTGTCGAATAAATAACTGTATCATCGCAAGACAAGAAGGACGGAGCGGTAACATCTGGTTGCGATATAGCAATAGCAGCATAATCCTTTCAAAGATTGCTTGACAGAGGATGATAAGCATCAACACATATTGCTATAATTATTGTCGGCGTTCTTTGATCTATCTTAATTCGACTCCTCTTTCCTTGCCCGTTTGCTGATGTTACCTTTCGGATTCTAGATCGTTGCGACAAACGCGCCAATAAGTTGATAACGAGATACCGACGTGGCGCCATATGTGTACGCTTTATATACTTGTCGTAGCAATATCGACAGAAAGAGAGAACAAAGATAACAAGATAAAAGCATGATTCTTGTTCAAGATACAACTTAATGGCTTATTTAAATAGAACGAATTTTCACACGTCTCGGTATAACATCTAGTTAAACTATGACAATACTTAATGTAAATAATGCTAATTCTTACAGCAATACTAAAAGAAAGCATAATATAAAAAAATATCAATATCACTAATATCTATAAAAAATATTTTTCAAAAGTTAAATTATTCAACACATTATAAAAAAATATTTTAAATATTAAATTATACATATGTTTTCATTTCATGCACAAACATATATCTGTTTGTTGACAGTAACGAGATTTTATGTCTAATAGAATAATTGCATAAATTTTTACTGCAGATTTCGCGTTGTACAAATCTCGCCATCATTTATAAAAATAGCTATATTTCGAGATAAATATTTTGCTTTCAATTACTCAACAATCTCTTATTAACTGACTTAAAAGGTCTAAACAGCTCTGTCAACGCTATTATGGTATAAAAGACAGCGACAAGTATACATACATACACACACACACACACACATATATATATATATATATATATATATATATATATATATAAGTTAAGGATGTAATAAATAACCGGTCACTACAGCCAATTAAGCGAATTTCGAATGGAACGTGGTTGCGCGGGAAAAGGGTTGGACGTCATTAGGGGCGCGATGGCGATTAGGACGACACTGCCGAGCTCGTCGAGCTTGTAGTACCGCGGCTCCGGTGAACAGTAGCGAGATTCACCTGCTCCCGATGAAACAGCTGCTACCATTCCATGCGCGCTTCCGAAGTACGGTGGTGCGGGGCTAATTAGTCCCATCGATAGCCCCGACGTTAATGACTTTCTGTACTGGGCCTCCTTCGCTACCGCCACCATGCACGATCTGTGAATTAATCGGGCCTTGGTTCGTGCTCCGTTTCTAGTAACGCAAATGATAAAGTGCTGGGATAAGAACGGAGACAAAGTTGCACCGTGCGCATTATCACGTCTTATAGTTTTAATGAAGTAATCAGAGTACACAGCGCTCGATATATAAATAAACTTTGCAAATGAATAAATAAATGAATAAATAAAATGAAAGGATTAAATACTCTAAAAATCGACATGGATTTAACATCATTATGCGGTGTTTATGTAATTCTCATTGTAGGTGTTATTACAACATGATATTATTTAACATCATGGATTTTAAATCTACACCATATTGATGTAAGAATTATATAAATACTGTGGTTAGAATATCTTAGTGGTAAAAATATCTACACCGATATTTTTTAAAGTGAACTTCCTTAATATATATTTACTTTCACTTCTTTTTTTGTACACAAATATACTGCACAATTTTATATCTTAGAAATTATTCATTACTACTAAACTAGACTTAAATTATGAAACTCTACGGTATACTCTTCACTCTTAAATTATTAAAAATATACGAGCGTGTTTGCATCGTTGTTTATTATTATTTTTATCAGCCTGTGTGGACGTGCATCCGGCTTAGCGGGCGTGTAGCATGAATTTTAACTCTTCGTATATATTAATTGCTTTTGAAGGGTAAACAGAGCGTCAAAAGAACGGAACATCTTACGCACTGATAGAGATATAAATCGGACGATGCGATGCATACGAGTTTATCCGTGCGTTAAGTCCCGATAATGCATCGCTACATTGCGAGAAGAGCAGAGAGCAACAGCGCTCACAAAAGATCGATTGCGAAATGTTCCCGAGCAAATAGGCGCGGATACAACATCCGTTCAGTTTATCGTCACGCGGACTCGCGTGACCCGGTTGCATCCTTGCATCGCATTGCTGAACGCATGGGTCGCGGACACCGGCGTGCCGGCAAGTTGCAGTAAGTGCGGCGGAAGGAATTAATAGAAAACGCATTTATACCTCGCGTGTAGAGCGAGGGTGATAAACGGTCGACCATTACGTAGTATACATAAAGCTAAGAAGCTACTACTTGAGTGTGTTCTGCCCCTCCATCACATTCCTCGTTTCTTTCATATAATCACGTGTTAAGACCATCGCATGTAAAAAATTTTAGTCATAATCGTAAAGTCGTAAGTAAATCAACCAATATCACAATACGATCTTACGTTTTAGAATATTCAACCATAATTGATATGTGTTTACGATATTATTATATTACGACTAAAATTTTTTTACTTCTACCATATAAAGATTAATTTTAATTTATATTCAATTTGCTTTTTTTATCTTTTTTTAATCTTAAAAAAAGATAAAGAATAAATTGAACTAAGATTAAAATTAATCTTACGGTGGTGGAACCGGATTTATGTAAATATAACTAGAAAAAGAACCTAATTTAACTATCAGTATGTACTCACAATAACGATAAGAATATTTAATATTTAACCTAAATATTTAATCTAAATAGTTTTTGACATATATTAGACTGGAAATATTACAAAATTAAGACACAATAGTGAGTTGCTTTTTATTAAGTCAAAGAATTAAATTAACCTATGCATCTAGTGAATAATGAACTAAATTTGAGTCAAATTTAATAATTAAAACATTTTCTGAATTAAATTTTTTTAGTAAGAGCAGTGGCAATTTAGAGGAGTAGTTAAAAATAACTCAAATTTTTTAATTTGACGCTGTGAATTTAACAGTGTATGATGGTCTTTACTCTCCTACTTGTTGTTACATACATTTTGTACTTATTACCCTATTTATAACGCATGATAATTCTTCAATTTCGAATGTAGCCATGTTCGAATTAATTTATTTTCTAGAGCGATCGACTAATCGCTAATTAAGAAATACTTAAAAAATTGAATACATCATGCTGGATGTTCTTGCAATTTTTACTTTCCTTCGTTACCTAAATTCTTTTTTTATTTTGTTGACTAATTAAATTACGTGGCTAGAAATGTGACACGTGAATGACGTAATAGACCTATATATGACAATAAATGAGAGTCGTAGATAATGATATTCAAGACAGCAGCGAGCTCCAAGCGATAATAAATTCGCTCTTTCTCTCTGTCGCGGACTACATCTCAACGTCGTAATGTAGGCATTAACAACAAATACAAAAACTAAATCGATTAGCTTCGGCTGTGAGTTAAAAAGTGTGTACGTTGCGTAATATTTTTGCTCGCAGTCCGCTCGGCGTTTAGACCGATAGTGTTGCCGCCTGTTTTACGTTATTAATACAATTTGTAGACGCGAGCGTCGATAATTTGCATATAAAGTTTCTTTTTTTTCAATCTCGTTACACCAGACAGGCTGGTATGCATAGTATGCTATGCATAAAAGCGGAATGAAAACCGATCGCGGGATTCTCAAGAATATTGAACCTATAACCTTCGGATCAATTAATCAAATTCCTCGATGGAACTTTATGAATTCCATCTGCGTGCACGTCGGTCTTTTGCTAACCACACGTCGAAGATTAAAAAAAAGTGACAGCGTCAATAAAGTAAATTAGTAATTTCCTTGTGCCGTAAACAGTAAATCCTATGTAAATCGGCTTCAAATTGTTTTTGTCTCCATGTTCATGTATCATTAGTGTAGATATCTCTTTTTCTCTTTCTCGACTAGATAAACATTTGTTAAAAAATCAATTTTATGCGTTTATTTAAAAAAGACGACTTTTATAGACGAGTTTATAGATAAAGCATGATACTGGATGTGCGGATGTTGGATGATAATATACACGACGCAGGTGAGATCGTTAAAAAGGTATCCTTTTAAGCGGCGGGCTTCCGCCCTTTTCTTAGGCATCTTCCAAGCATCCTATAAACTCAACCGGACACTCAAGATCGTTCCACACCTGTGAAGGAATGTCTATTGGCGCCCGTTGGATGGACGCATATTTTCAAAGCGACCCCGAAAAATCTCTTGAACACCTACGCATCGGGCCGGTTCTAGGTTTTAGGTCGATTAAAGTACCGGGCAATATAACAGTTTGTCGAAGATGGTTCTCACGGTAAAATTGGGTATTAGGCGCAGAAACCGTCAACGAAGAACCGTCCAGACGTGATTAACTATCCTGTCTATTCGTAATTATCTGTGTGTTAGTGGTGTAGAAAAAAAAACGATCATTTTTTGCTCTTTCCTTGTCATATATGGATTAAATAATGTAGGCAGAGAACTTAAACTCAAAACTACAATAATTAATAAAATTATAGTATTATAAGAAAAACATTTTATCAACACGTATATAACAGTGGCATGTTTTTGCATAATATTTCGCAATATCGTATTGCATAATCCTGGCTACAATTTAAACCGAAATTGTATAAATAAAATTACTTTACAGTGTATATGCATCTGTACAACGTACGGCATATGTTACGCTTGCGTAAATTAGATATAATCATTGTTACGGAACGCATAACAATGTTGTATGTGTGCAGCGTATTGTGATTATATTTAATTATATTATTGTAGAATGAAATGAAACAGAGAAATTAACATATTTAAATGTTACACATGCACATATAATATTTGTAAACATGTACGACAGATATAATTAATATATTTAATTATATTATTGTGGAATGAAACAGAATAGAGAAATTAGCATACTTAAATGCTGCACATGCATATGCAATATTTGTAAACAAATACGATAGATATAGTTAATAGTTAATAGTAATATTGCGCACAATGAATTAAGACGCATTGTACGCAACTTCATTTTCAACAAATAATATGATCATAAGTAAAAAAAAACACGATAAATCGTGTTTTACGTTAATAATGAATAGATAACATGATAAATTGGTATGGTTGTTTCCGCAGTTCACTATATATTTTCCTATGCAACTTGTTGTGTAACTTATCACGCAATAAATTGCAAGGCCCTTGAGTCTTATCGATGTATACTCAAAAAAATTTGCGTAAAAAATTGCTACGCTTTTATTCTATGTGCACCGAGTTTATCCTATTTCTGCGTTTGCGAAAACATCAGAAAAAAAAATCACGATATGCATTACACGGTAATAGCCGGTTAATCGGCAATGAAGCAGCATCGTTGGAGGGCCGATGGTGCATGTGGAGTATATATTGAATGCGCATTAAACAAAGTTATCCCGAGATATATATAGAGGGGCGCGGTTTCCAAGCGAGCTTCGATTTCTATGGCAGTTTATGTACAGAAAATACTATCGGCCGGTGCGAATCGTGTATCTCGAAACTTCGTTGTGCCCAGAATTATACCGAGCCAATAAACGATACCGCCAGAATGGCCTGCGAGAATCTTACGTAGTCCGCGACCGGTACCGCAACAATTATGGATATATCGGGCATGCGTTACCGGCGGCAGCCATACGTCACGGTAATGAGCCAACATATCTCTGTGGTACTGACAGTGGAACCGACTTCTACGCGCTACTCCACCTAGGGCGGATATGCGGTCGAGGCCTGCTGCCACGGGTGGCGTAATGATTTACGCATCCCTGTCCCGCGGGCACTGTCAAAACCAATATCGAGAAAGGATTACTTAAAAAGAACAACCGTATGCCTTTCTGAAGGAAAATGTTTCATTGTATCACGTTTGTTCAATGTCGGTCACACACAACTCTAATTCACTTTGACTATTGCAAACTCATTTAAACTCGTGTATATAATAAGTTGCTGCATTTTGACGAGAGATATCTGTACACTTTTTATTTTACGTACTAATATCATAACAAATTTAAAAAATCTATAAAACCTTATATAATTTAGATGAGAAGATATATTTGTCTTCAATGTTTCCTTTATAGAAAACATTAAAGAAAGAAATTTCTGTAAAGAAGAAAATTCTGTATAGAACAATACAGACTTGTGAAGTTTACCATGCAAAAGAATGAACCGAATAATTGCATTCAATAGAATCGAGCAATTAGAGGAAGGATCCCGTGGTGGTCTCGATAAATGCAACCGTAACTCGCGGATCTCTTCTCGTGATGCAATATAGTACTGCACGGTCAATCGTGCGGCTCTTCACGGGCACGCTTCTCTTCCTCCGGGGCCATGCCCGTTCCGGAGTGCGCGACCTCTCGACCCAGCGAGAAGGACGCCGCCACGCCGTGGAACACCCGTGTGGATAATATATTCCGGGTGTATTCCGTGGGAAGAGGGAGGGGAAGGGGGCAATTTTCGCGGGGCGGTGTTGCGTTGATTGCGGTCGTTCATCGCGAGTTCGCCTCCGTACCATCTTCTTCACTCATTCCCGTCCTCACCGGCACTTCTTCCACCCGCCTGCTATTCTCCCGTTTCCCTCCGGCCTCCTCTCGCCCGTCCTCGTCTCCGTTCGCAACCATTCTCCACCAGAATCTCTTCGTTCCGCGCCGCGAGAAGCACGCGGCAGTACACGCTGCTACACTCTCGGCTCTAATTTGCGCACAGCAGGAGCGACGCAAACTAATGCACGTTGCGCACGCCGGGAGGGAGTCCGTAGGATCTTTGTCTTCGCGCACTCCCGCGCTAACGCGCATCCATCATCATGCGGCGGGATCTTCCGACGAGAGGAGGATTGTCCGCCGAGTTGTTCCATTGGAACGAGGGGGCCGTCTTCCTCTTGCAAAAGACTCTCCCGATAGACTTCTAATACTCATTACTATTTTTCGTAATAATTTTTTATAGAATCAGATGATATTCTGTATAACTGGATGTTTTGCGTTTAACGAGAGAAAAAAGAGCACGCCGTTTTACAAAACTTGAAATTGTAAGAATTGCATAGATAGTGAGTTTAGATTATTTTGTTTACTTAAAATGTGTAAATACTGTTAAATGTTTGACCATAAAACATTATTTTATTTTCAAAGTATTTTAATATTATTTCTTGTAAGTATTACTGTATTGTAAAGATATATCTCTCTTTATGTTACAAGCAAATTATTTAGAATATAAGACATTATATGTCTTGACAAAAAGACAAATGACAGGTTTGATACTGTATTAATGATATTATAGATAGAAATGCAAAGGGAACTAGAACTAAAAAATCAAATGTGATCGATTAAAAATGAGAAATCAGAGTTGTAATAGTTTTCATTAATCTCATTATTATACAATGTATGTATGTATATTTGTGTTCGTGCATTTAAGTGTGTCAGAAGCGTAAGTATTCGAATGAAGGTTCGAATGAATGGTACGTCAAGAAAAGGCAAGGCCTTATAATAATACCGAGAAATAATAGCTCACAATGTATTATTATCGGATCAATAGTTATAATGCGTGATGGCGGTAATGATAATTACTTAGGAAGTCACACATTATACTTCGATAAATCGCAGTTTGCAACCACATCTTTCTATCTTATTTTGAGGAAATATTAAAAATTTCAACGGTTCTTCTACACGGAAATATTACCTGCTTTGTTAAAAATATATTATCTATCTTATTAAAAATAGCAATTACATTAAGACAATCGACCTTGAACAGAGACATTCACAGAAAGAATCCTAAGTAAAGTTTCTCTGGACAAAAATCTCTGGTTTCAGAGTCAGAAAATGATAGCCCTGAAGGCACTATTCTACATTGATAATACTCACTCTTCGACTTTTGAAGTTTTCAAGGTTCGAGTAGACAACCACCTGACTCGAAGCTCGAGGGGGTAATCAAACGCACGCAAACCGTGCAGTTTAACTTCGTTTTCGATTTTCTTTAAAGTTTCCTTATAGTTGACAGAGAAGGTTTCGTAAGGATCAATAATGCGATTATCGTTATTATTCTATATCCTCTTTAGTTCTTTGAGAAAAGCTGATTAGGCTTTCTCTCTTTTTTTATTAAAAAAAAAATATTTTAAATAATTAATTTGTAATGACAGAAATATTTATATATTAAACATATACGGCCTAATGGAAGTTGTAGCGCGATATAGAATACGATAAGAATATAGAGGATGATTCCGTGCTAGATTTAATGACCGTCTTCGTCATTGAGACGCCACGAATAAACCGCGAACAAGTTTGAACTCACGTCGTTTCGTAGAAGCTCAGATCTACGATCTATAATGATATGCATATGAATCAACCATATGTTCGCAGCCTCATTTGTGTCAGTCCCCGCATATGTTGGCGCGCGCATCGTTTTTCTTTAGGCGCAAGAGTCACGCATGCAGCGAGTCAGCATGGTCGGACTTCCAGTTCGCCGATCCCGCCAGATTTAACCAAGCCCTCAAGGTAAATCCTTCGAAAATGCCCCGCTTTCTTCCGAAGAAATGCTGGTCGACCGTTCATTATATCTTCTGTTATTTGACAATCTGCTCGTTAATAAATCCTGTTCCATTCTGCGTAATAATATTCTGTATGCGCGAGGTGCATGTGTACTCTTGCCACATCTGCATAAATATTTATTGTAACGATTTCGTTTTAAAGACACCGAAGAAAAATAGTACACTTAAATTTATATCAAATTTAACTTGATCTAAGTCGCCACTGCTCCTACTAAATATATTGTTATTTTATATAAAAATGATAACTACATTTGACACTGTATAATGACAAATAAAATCATTGTTTTAGTATAAAATAATGATATAATTGAGGAGCAATGGCGATTCACATTAGATTAAATTTGACTTAACAGTGTAATGGAAAATATAATTGTTGGCGATGCGATTAAGCGCAATAATACTATTAGATATTAAAAACACGATAACAATGATAATACAATCTCTCGAATTAATTAACATTTTATTATTTTAAACTTTCATATGTAATTAAAATATAAATTAAATTAAATTATAATAAAATATAAATTAAAATATAAATTAATTCAATTTTTGGTGGTTAATTTCAAAGTAAATAACCACCATTAATGTGTATTATTGTAAATAAACTAAATTTCAGTTAAATTTAATACATTTTTTTTAGTTAAAACTCTACTTTTAGTTAAAGTTTAAGTAGGAGTAGTGGCTACCTGTAGGAATGATTAAAAATAACTTAAATTGGATATAACTTGCCATTATAATTTAATAATGTAAGCAAAAGAGGCGTAAAATTTTCAACAGACCGTAAAATAATTTCCCTATTAACGTCAATTTGGTATTTTTAACTTTCAATTTTGTATCACGTATGCTTATCGACTTCATTTATTCAAATAACCGGCGGCACGATCAGCGATCTTTTCGATAATCGACTTACGTCATCGTGATGCGCAGAACGATTAACGGTACCAGCTGCACGATGATATTAACTGTACAGTGGCAAATTTTGCAACGCTTTGGCTAAACTTCGACGCACGTTTCGCTCGCAACTCGATTTATTCATATTCATATTCATTAAACGTAACATAATCGAGTATATCCGTGCGAAAGCTCGCGCACAAGATACACAGGTTCGTTACGACGGCTATTTCCTTTCATACCCCGGAGCAAACACGCGATAAAGCAAAAAGAAAAAAATGCTAAATATCATGCAATTTGCACGGAAACTGCGCCAGAATAATTACGCTGATAATACAAATAGCTTTTTTCCCTACACTCTCATCGAGAACGACAAGACAGCTGCCATCCTCGCACAGCGAAAGAAGCAAGCGAGTGCTGAGCTCATGCACGCACACGATGCGACGTCGTGTGCATTCCGTTTGATCGATCGATCCGCGGATCGATGGATCTTACGTACGCGAGAAACCATATTTACAAGCGCGCCGAGGCGCGCGTTGACGATCGGACTCGTGATAATTAATTACGTTGCCCTGAAAGAAAATGAATTGCTACGGGTAGCAATAACAATGCTTAATGCCGTAGCTCAGTTATCGATGATGCTGCAAAATAAATACCACTTGTCAAAAAGATCATTTATCGGGGATTGATAATTGGCAGATTCATTCAAGCTTGTCCTAGGCTCCTTAATTATTACGGTCTCGTCCGGATATCTCATTAACATGTTATATTTTCGCTCGTTTATAATCTATTATCATTCCACCGACAAATGTAGATATTCTCGACCTTCCTTCTCTCATAACATGATTATATATATTTCAAGATTAATGTAATGTTGACTGCAGATTATTTATACGGTCATATAAAAATATCGCTTAAAATGTAATTTTATAAGAGAAAATTTTAGAATACAATCACATTTAAAAAATAAATATATACTTATAATTTAATTTATATACGTGTATATACATATATATATATATAAAACTGGTCGAAAATAATTAATACGATTGCCTACTCACGCAAGATGCAGAATCGTCCTGGCAATAATACAAAACGACACGGTACAAATGAACTGGCTGCCCACACTATAAACTGCTATTCGCGTCAGATGGACACGCGAGTAAGCCGCTAATTAATATGTGAAAGTCACACATAAGCCGTGGGCAGATAGAAGAGAGATCCTACGGATAAACCGTCTGATTAAGATGCCAGTGACTAATGTTCCTGGAAATCCAGAAAGGTGGAAGAAAAAACAAGAAAGACGGTGGCGTTACGCTTTTCTTCACAATAGATAGAGAATGACGTGCGCTTAGAGAGAGTAGATTAGATCTTGCATCGAATCATTATGAAGGATCCTAGAATGAGCTTCCGCTTTGGCAACACGCGACGACCAAAAGGCCCACGTCGCGTCCTTCCAATTGGCCTTTGACATTAATTTGTCGACCGTCTGACCAATGGTGGCTGCATGCTGCAGCGTCACGGTGTAAGAAGAAGAATGGCAATCGTACATTAACCAGGAAATGGAGACGTTCACGCGTATGCCCGCGTCGACTCAGGTATATCCTTGCGGCGGCGCGCGTTTATCATAGAGAAGTCGGAGAAGAATAACCGATTACATTGTGATAGACTTATGTAGTGGCTTCGGCAACGGCGACGGCAACGGCGGCGACGAAGCCGCTATCGACCCCGTTCCCGTTGCCACTACATGAAGAAATTTCCTTGTCCATCGGTAAAATGCCGTCGAAACGCCCTGTGTGAGTCGACTCGCCGTTAACTTGTAAGTAATCCCTAGTGATATATGAGGGGACCTCTTCGCGCAACGGAATCAAGTTTTACCAAGAAACTTGGATTTCGAGATGAGACGAGACGCGATATGCGCGGCGTTTAAAATGCGGATCTTTTGAGAAACGGTACGTGTCAGTGCTAAATGTTCACTTTTCATTGTCAAGCATTCGGGGTATAAGAAAGCAGAGTGTATTAGTAGTATATAAGTGTGACAAAAATATCAAATTCTTTTCTTGATTTGTATTTCAGATAATTTCTGCTTTACAGAAAATAAATTTCATTTTCTTAAATATGTGGAGAATTTTTTTGTAAAATCTATTATAATGATTGTGTAAAAAAGCAATAATATATTAAAAAAAAAGATTCAGAACATAATTTTATGTAATTTTACACACACACATATACGCACACGCACACATGCACACTCGCACGCACGCACGCACGCACGCACGCACACACAATCAAGCATATATTATTAGCATTTTGGAATGTATTGAAACCGAAAGTTGTCGGCTCGCAAGATCTGAAATAAATTGACTTAAAAGAATATATAATGTATTATTTGAAACATCCAACTTTGATCGATCTTGGATCTTTATTGTATTTAATATATAATTAACAATTTCCGAAAAATTGTCTGAAATGTATTTGTCTAACTTTGTATGATACTTTTTTTTAGATAGATAAAAATTAATACATTATATATTGTACGTGTAAATTCTTCATGTAATTTTTTTGATGAAATTATATTAATAAAATCAAAATTACAGAAAGTATATGTTTCCATCTTATAATCTTGATCACCATGGACAATACTTCGATATTGCGATATTCGCGTCGCATCTATATGTTGTTGAAGATGAAAAAACATGTGTATGTGCACACAATAGTATACAAAGCTAACGAGGAGCGTATCATGCTATTCACGCCGCACAAAAATAAAATAAGATAGAAAAGGATAAATTGGTAAAAGGATTAAAGAAAAGCAAGATAAAAAGCAGAGATAAATATTTTTTCCTTTCATATCCAAAGCATCGACTGAATATATTATTAAAGAGTCAAATAATAATAAACTATAAAATTAAAATATAAAATTATTTGAAAAAAATAAAAACAGATAAAAAGGAAATTGAAATTACTTCCAACATAATATAGATATTAATATAATAATTTAACAGCATTAAAATAATTATGTTAGTTATTTTAGGCACATTTTTTGTTTATTTTTTTCTTAATTTTGTATCTTTTTCTCAAAATTAAAATTTTTTTTAAATCGATATAATGAAATAAATTACGAAGTATCTTATCCTTCAATCGATATGTGGCAAACATATCGATAATTTGCAACCGGTTCAACATGTAGAAAAATAATTGGTGCGAAAGCTCAGCATAAATGGCGATCGATCGACTATCGATGGTTCGACGATAGAGTGGTTTACTGCAGAGTGCTGCTGATCGCTGCTTTCCACTCAACGCGGTTGCAACTTTCATACAACTGCAAGTTTCTTCTTACTTTTTAGGTCTGGAACAGGAATATACCCTGCGGTTCGCCGCAGTATCCAATAGTTAGATACGAGCGCGTCATTATATCGAATCGATATCGAAAGTTTTGATCGGCTCGGCAGCTGGGAAGATCGCGAGAACAGTCAATGCGCGGCTTTGGTCTCTTACTACACGTACGATATATATATATATATATATATATATATATATATATATATATATATATATATATATACACACATATATGTATATAATACATACATAGAAAAGATATATCCATCATGCGCATGGAGACGTATGTGGCGATTGAGAGACATGTGGCGTCGAGATATCTTCGCTTCGCATGATTATCTGCCCACATCATTCAGGCCGAGGCCCGGTCTGACTTATTCTTGCGTAGGATATTGGTTTTGAATCTGATAACCACCATTAAAGCAGCTTTCCACCCGTCGTCCCCGAGTTTGTCCGCGTAATGGAATGTAAGATAAGACGAAAACCATCTCGTGCGCGGCCTGCCACGGATGGTTTTTGATCGCTTATTTCGTGACGACTACGCGCGAATGGACATTAAACGTTGTTCGACTCGATCAACCCTGTATCTTTCATCTCTCGAATCGAGAAAGGATTCTCAGCTGACTCTGTGGAATAATCGATTACATGCGCGACAATATTTTGCATTTAATAGAGACATCATTCTCTTACACTATGATAAAGGTGCGATAATAATAGAATCATGCTGTCAAATAACTCAAATAATTTAAAAGTGCGCCTGTCCATTAAGTATGGATATGATTTACTACAAAAAAATCTATTGTCATTGTTATCTCAGTTAAAGAATGCCAGTTAAAGAATGAAGTTTGAAATTTATCTTATCTTATTAGCTCTCTCCCTTTTAAAGAATTTAATTTTGATCAAAGAATAGTTAAGACAAAATAGAAGCATAAATAATAAGTGATAAGTGTTTTATTATCGCTAATTTAGTTATATATGTAAACGTATATATATATATATATATATATATATATATATATATATATATATATATACATAAATAAAAATAAAAAAAAAATGATGAGTTTTTTTTTATATAAAATATATTTATATATGAAAACATAAATATATATATATATATATATATATATATATATATATATATACGTAAAATCGGACAGAAAAAAATTGCATTGTAAAAAAAATTATTTATAATACATATTTAATAAAATTAAGATTATTAAAGAATTAATATATATAGTATAATGTTATTATACATTCATTTAATGAATAGATTCTAAAAATAAATATTGATAAATAAAATATTACACATATATTTAATTAAATATTGAACAACATTTAGCAATATAGATATCACAAATAATATAATAAAATCGTTACTTTTTATGGAATTTAAAAATTCGATAATTAACGATCTCTGCATTGATTACAGACAAATGTTTGTGTTCTAATTACTATATCATCAATAATATCTATACATGTATCCAGTATGACTCAACTATTTCGTTTCCCGTTATGAGGAACACCCTAAATCACTACCGATCAAAGTATTCTACGCCTGAAGGGTCGGAGAGTTGCTTAAAAAGAAATTCTTTCAAGCTTTAAATTTTGAGTTGTGACAACCAATTCGAATGATGGATAACTAATTGATTCAATCTTCAGTTCAATTTGGATAGGCCCGATTGGCTTGAGCTGGATTTACTTGTATTAATGTGTTATATTTTCCTCTAAGTCTGCAGTTACGCTCATATTAAGTGCGTTATATATATATATATATATATATATATATATATATATATATATATATAGAAATAGATATATTTTATAAAAATATATATAAAAATAAAAATTTAAAAAAAAAATAATATATATATATCAAAAAAATAA